>Ga0123342_1006278_pt1 | contig 16588 bp, 8 predicted proteins | sample Turbeawhitnodule_FD_89960 | JGI IMG/M metagenome (GOLD analysis project Ga0123342, IMG submission 89960) | Root nodule microbial communities of legume samples collected from Mexico - Turtle bean Mexico white nodule | ecosystem: Host-associated > Plants > Roots > Nodule | place: Mexico: Nepantla... | reverse complement strand
TTATTAATAATTATTATTTTAATTTTATATTCTTTTATTCTTTTATTTATAATTAAAATTTTACATTATTTTAATTAACTAAAATTTACACAAAATTAGTTTTTTATATACTAGGGTAAATTTGTAATCTTACCATTTATACTATTCAAAATATATTTAAATATTCTCACAACTATCATATCATTTACGTTTTTCAATAAACTTTCTTCACACATCCACTCTAACATCTCTCAATCCAAACAACCTCAACTTTCTTTACACTTTCTTCACACTTCCACTCCCACTCACCCTCAACTTTCCACTCCCCACACCCTCTAATCCAAACACACCCTAAATGTAAAAGACAACTTATATATTTTGCATAATAAAGAAGAAGAAAAATTGACCTCAATTTGAGGGAATTGACATCATTGTCGGAGTCATGTTTTCTACCAACCATCCTGTGTTCAAACATCCTTCACAGGTGTCCCATTTTCACACATAGTTCATCCCACTTACCATTTTTTTTTATGTGAAATAATCTCACTTACCATTATCAACTACCATTATTCTCATAAAAAATATTATAAATTCAACAATTTTTTTATAATAATCTGTATTTTTTTTACTTCTCTCCTGTGTATTATTCTTTTATACTTTTTCTTTCTTTTCTTCATATTTTTTATATTTTGTTGTAAAATTTTAAAAAATGCTAGGAATATAGCAATTTCGAACACGTTATTTAAAACATATTTTATTATCTACGAGTACTATTCATATTTTATTTTAATAAAATTTGAAAAGCACTACATTTATTTCTTTATACAGAAACCTTTTGACAAACTGTTTATTCTTTCTTTTGTTAGATTCTCACCAAATTAACTATTGCGTAAACTACTTTTATTAAAATGTTTCTTTTTTTTAAAAAAAGTTGGTCAACAAATATTATAAATTAATAAGATAAGCTATTTTATCTTCTGCGAATATTGGAAAAGATTATTAGTCGTTAATTTCTGTAATTAGTTAAAAATAATTAGTCGTTAATTTCTGAATATTTAATGTTTAAACTGTATTAATCTTCTTCTTTAGTAATGATATATGTGGTATGTATCTCTCTCTCTCCAACCATCATTTTCCAATCTCTTTGAAAAGTGGAATAATAACACCTTTTTATATACCAGTGAATGGGTTGAATTGAATGCTTATAATTTCACCCCAACAACCTTTTGGCTACAGGGAATCGTTGCACTTCTGCTTTTTCAACTAAACTCATCTGGGCACCGATCAAAGTGTAATCTTTCTTCAATTTCAACTATGGTTTTGCTGTTTTGGATGCTGGGTGTCGGCAAGTTCGGGTCTTTACGGTGAAGAAATTTGTGGTCACTTGAAATTCTGGGTCAAGCATGAAGAAATTCATGGTTTTGCACCTTGTGACATGGATTTGGATATGTGGTGTTGCTCACAGCACAAGGCCTGCCAGTGTGAACATTGGTGCGGTTTTTGCTTTCAATTCGGTCATAGGTAGAGTTGCGAAGGAAGCTATGGAAATGGCCGTTTCTGATGTCAATGGGGACCCCACAGTTCTCAAGGGAACCAAACTCAACTTGATAATGAAGGATGCCATGTGCAATGCTTTTCTGGGATCAATTGGAGGTGCCAACCCTGAACCTCATCAATTTTGTTGTTGTTGTTGCTGCTGCTGTTACTGGAGTAGATTCCCCCTTTAGCTGTTTCTAGGTTTAAGCTTGAATCTGTTAGTTATTATGTTGTTGACTTCTCACGTCTTAAATTTGACTTCTTACATCTTAAATTCTCTGCCAGCATAAACTTTTTTTTTTGTTTTTTTATGAATATTAATCATGCTTGGTAATATGCCTTTTTGATACTATGATGTAGCATCTTTTTCTGATGATTACACCATGTTTAGGTTTTTAGCGACAGCTTATCATATTCCAAGGTTACAGTTTATGTTGTTTCCTCGTTTTGCTGACTGCTTTTATTATTAACTGGAACCTAACTTTATAAACTGTTCACGCTAGAGAACACATTCACTGAGAGGAGTCTTAAAGTTGGTTAAAAACTCATGAAATCCCAGCAAGATCACGTACTGGCTAGCCTGGTGTGATAAGGAGAGGATTGCACATATCTATGGAGTATGTCCTCTAACTGTTCCCACCTTTTTCAAGCGTTGGCGCGTATGGTGCCTTTCTCACGTGAAGGATAGTGATGCTTATCTTGCACCTTAGTCACATGTGATGTGCGGGAGCACTAGAATAGAATCTCTTGGATCTTGGCCTATAATAATTGTGTAGTAGGATAAACTAGTTGCAGTGGTTGGCCCGTGCTGTGAGCTAGTCTATGGTGAGGAACTAGGCTTGAGTATTGTGCTTAGTTAAGACTTACTTGGTGCATTCTTAGGATTGGTCTGCTGCAGGGCTTGGTCAAGGCTATGCATAAACATTGATGTAAAATTTCCAAATTTTAACTTGGGGTATCTGTAATTTACATTTCTTAATTGTCTATTCTGTTTATTCAGCTTTTCAGTTACTTGAGAAAGGGGTTGCAGCCATAATTGGTCCCCAGTCATCTGCCGTAGCTCACACAGTTTCTCAAATTGCTGATGCTCTCCAAGTTCCTCTTGTTTCCTATGCTGCCACTGATCCAACCCTGTCCTCCCTCCAGTTTCCTTTCTTTATTCGATCAACGCAAAGCGACTTGGCACAAATGACCGCAATGGCTGATCTAATTGACTTTAATGGATGGAAAGAGGTCATTGTTGTATTCTTAGATGATGATTATGGTAGAAATGGAATATCTGCTTTAAGTGATGAACTTGAAAAGAGGAGATTAAAAATTTCTTATAAACTGCCTTTGAGTATTAAGTTTGATCTGGATGAAATCACCAACTTACTCAATCAATCCAAATTGTTTGGTCCTCGTGTTTATGTTGTTCATGTCAACCCTGATCCGAGATTGAGAATTTTTTCTGTTGCCCATAAACTTCAAATGATAGCCAAGGATTATGTCTGGCTTGTCACGGATTGGCTCTCAGCTACGATAGGTTCATTATCCCCAGTGAATCAGACCTCTTTCAGTGTTCTCCAAGGGGTTGTTGGTCTTCGTCAACACATTTTGGATTCCAGGAAAAAGAGAGCTTTCGTTTCTCGGTGGACAAAAAGGCAAAGAGATGGATTGACAAATGCTAGTTTGAACTCCTATGGATTTTCTGCTTATGACACGGTTTGGGCAATTGCACTTTCAATTGATAAGTTCATCAAAGTAAATAATTTTACCTTCATGTTTCATGATAAGTATAAGCTATCTCATACAGAAGGAATTGGCGTCCAGCTTGACAAACTCAAAATCTTCACTGGTGGATCTGATCTGGTCAAGATATTATTACAATCAAATTTTACTGGTGTGAGTGGTCAAGTTATGTTTAATTCTGATAGAAATATTGTAAGTGGTGGTTATGATATTATCAATGTCAATCAGTTGGGAATTACTAGGGTTGGTTTTTGGTCTAATTATACTGGATTTTCAGTTGTACCCCCTGCGACTCTTAAAAAAAAGGAACACAGCAGGTTTTCCAAAGATCAGAAGCTTGACAACATTACTTGGCCAGGTGGAAAGACAGATCGACCACGTGGCTGGGTGATTGCTGATAATACCAAGCCACTGAGAATTGGAGTGCCAAAAAGAGCAAGTTTTGTTGAATTTGTAACTGAAGTGCCAAATAGTCATGAAATTCAGGGGTATTGCATCGATGTGTTCAAGAAAGCCCTAGATTTTATCCCTTATGAAGTTCCCTTTGTATTCAAGCCTTTCGGGAATGGTAAAGCAAATCCCAATTATGATGAACTTGTGAAAAGGGTTGCTGATAATGTAAGTGATACCCATGTTGAAAAAATAAAACATTCTCAACATTGGTTAATTCATATGTATCTACTTAACTGGTTACAATTGTTTTTCTGAGTTGACATACAGTGTTTTTACCAAAAAAGCAGCTATGCTATAAGTAAAAGTTCTGATGGATGAAATAGTATTATGTTTTTTCTTGCTCCAAAGTTTGTACAAATTTTTACCTTCTTCTTCAAGGGAACATAAATTGAAAAAATTGTAATCAGCGTTGGTTTCTGTTCAGTGTTGTCTTGATTTATCCATTATAAGACAATTCCTTGGAGCTTACTTTCAGTGGTTGCTTTACATTTATTACTTATTTAAATATTGATTTTTTTAACCATGTAATCCTTGAACATTGTTTAGGTATATGATGCTGTTGTAGGAGACATTGCAATTGTGACAAACCGTACAAGGATTGTTGATTTTTCTCAGCCTTTTGCATCATCTAGCCTTGTCATAGTGGCTCCTATCAACAAAGCAGGATCAAATGCTTGGGTCTTCCTCAAACCATTTACAGCAGATATGTGGTGTGCTACTGCTGCCTCATTTTTGGTGATTGGAATTGTTATATGGATTCTTGAGCACCGAGTCAACAATGACTTCCGTGGTCCTCCTAAGAAGCAAATTGTAACAATGTTAATGTAAGCCTTTCTAGCGTCATATGATTACCTTTTACAGTTAGTTTATTGAATTTGATGCAGCAATAGGTGCCCCACTTTTGATCCTTTGTTTTAGATTCTAACTCCATGTTGTGATTTTGTTGTTTTTCAGGTTCAGCCTCTCAACCCTGTTTAAGAAAAATCGTAAGAAAACATCTTGCTCCAAAGTCTAGTAGTTCCTTTGTTTTCTTTTTCTTTCTCAAGGTCATCATATAATTAATCCATGGGTTCAATGTGTCCAACCAAATAATATGTCCGCTAATATCCATTTCCTCTCTGTTTGCTAGTTTTAATAGTAAACTCTCTCTCTATCTCTCTTTATATATGTATATGTATATAGATGTATGTATGTATATAAGATTTAGATAATTGCTAGTTTGTTGTTAGTCTTAATTTTGTGTGCCTTTTTATAATGTTTATTTTATCAGTCAATATCAGTCTTGCACTAAGTAAATATTTGTAACATCTGCATAGAAAATTTATTTAACAGTACTGCCATTCAACAGTGCTAGACCATTGGTATCTTTTACGTATGGTATGCACACATAAACATGTTAAATTGAGTATATCATATCCGTAGTCAGTTTTGCATCTATTTGCAGTATATTGTATTGTTTAAATGTAAAATCAACAAAGAAAAACCGGACTGGTTATGAATTTTTTCTCTGGCATTCATTATTATATTGTGAAGAATGATATCTGTGGCATCTTTATTATGCTTTCTGATAATCTTTCACTTTGTCACGAAATCAGAGGAAGATACCATAAGCTCCCTTTCTAAAATGGTGATGATAGTCTGGCTTTTTCTATTGATGGTGATCACGGCTAGCTATACAGCTAGCTTGACTTCAATTCTTACAGTGGAGCAGCTTTCATCGCCCATCACAGGAATTGAGAGCTTGATTGGAAGTAACTGGCCGATCGGATACCAAGTAGGGTCATTTGCTTACAGCTATCTGGCAGATAATCTTTATGTATCAAAATCAAGGCTTATTCCACTAGGCTCCCCCGAGGAATATGCTTTAGCACTGCAGAAGGGACCGTCTGGTGGAGGGGTGGCAGCTATCGTCGATGAGCTTCCGTATGTTGAGTTATTTCTGTCAAAAGAAACTGATTTTGGTATCATCGGACAGCCATTCGCAAAAAGCAGTTGGGGATTTGTAAGTGGCCATCTAACTAGAATATCAAAATGGCCAATATAGTATATATGATAAAAATTAAATGCTACGGATTTCCTCGGGATAGTGATAATATAGATTGTAGTAACAACTTCTATCTTTAAACCAGACTTAAATAGGAGTATGTTTTTAATGGGAAAACATCTAATAAGAAAAGTTTTGTCCAATATATGATTTTCTAAATTCTTAGAACTACATTTTGAAACAAAGGCTTATATCTTTGTGGTATTTTTATGATTCAATGGATTGCTGGATATGGCATGTAATGGTTCATTGAGAAGTGCTTATACAGCAGTCCGTAATTGGATTTTTGGTCACATGGTTTGGAGAAGTGGACATCATTAACATTCTGTTATTTTAGTTATCTTCTATAGTATATTTCGCATTTACTGACATTTTTGTAACAATACATCAGGCTTTTCAAAGAGAATCTCCTTTTGCCTTTGACATGTCTACAGCAATTTTGAAACTTTCTGAGAATGGGGATCTTCATATGATACATGAGAAGTGGTTCTGTAAAATGGGCTGTCCTGAAGAAAGGACAAGCAACTCCAAGCCTGACCAGCTTCACTTGGTTAGCTTTTGGGGCCTGTATCTCTCATGTGGTGTTGTCTCTCTTGCTGCACTTTTTCTGTTTCTGCTGCTAATGATTCGGCAATACGCCCGCTTCAAACAAAAGCAAAAGGATATTGCTTCTTCGTCCCCAGAACAACCATCAGGCAGTCATTGTTCCCAGGTTGTTGTTAACTTCTTTAACTTCATTGATGAGAAGGAAGAGGCCATAAAGAAAATGTTCACTCCATCTGACAATCATCACAACCCCAACTGAGATCATTGTAGTTGTCTTGCAAAAGGCCTCAAATTTGTAGGTTTCAATAATCTACTGTCCTTCAGGTTGTTTGCTTAAGATGTTTATAAGATGCCTGATGGAAATATAGTCTTTGTATAGTTACAAATAATGACGGTCCTGTATATTATTTGTAGTACTAGGTTTTTATTCTATCACACAATCTCTGTAGTCAAATAGAAGTGCTGCTGCATAAGATGGTTTACTCATATCCATTGCAGTATGTTGTGCAATTTGAGTGCTAATGATCTATACGCCCGAGTTACTATTTTACTTGCTTCTCCACGACTAAGTTTTGGCTGCTGCTATTCCATTACTTGTTAGTAATTCGATGAATCAAACTAATGATTTGATCCTTCACAGTTTCTTACAAAAAGTTTTCCAAGGCACAAACTGTTCAAAACTTAAAACACTGGTTAGTGATCTAAAAATTGAAGTCCATCTCCCTAGCCAAAAAGACCTCAAGAGCATATATTAATTGTCTGTTTACTTTAAAAAATCAATTTTCACACATTTTAATGAAAAATGCATATATTCAAGGACTTCCAAACAGTCAAACTTGGCATCAAGCATGAGTGTGTGGCAATCTTGGGGCAACAGCTAAAGCTGTGCAAATTATGCACTTATCTTGCAAAGTTGACAACTGCTTGAGTCCCCACCAAACTTCAATCTTTTATTACTACCTTTTGTTGACAAGACACTTTTTTATCTTTTCCCCCTTTCCATATGATGATGTCTCCACCACTTATTGCATATTACCTTATACTACTGTAAATTTTTCTTACCTCATGACTCTACTAATGACATCTCATTATATATAAACAGATGTGATTACCTCTTAAAGAAATGATACATTGAAAAAATTAGGAGAGTTATATATATGATTTAGATATAAATATATATAATAAAAAATAAATTTATAATTAAATGACATGGAAAAATATTAAAATAATAATATATCATAGAATTGTATACAAATTTCTGATGTGATGATTTAAATATAAATAAAAAATAAATTAATAATTAAATAACATAAAAAAATATTAAAATAATAATATTGAGGGTGTAATATGATTATATAAAAAGTATAATTTTCTATATCATTACCATTACCTCTTAATAGTCAAAAAGAACTTCTGCCATATTTCAATCCTTTAAGGTCACATCATGAAGGTCACATCATGAACATACTTGCAAAGCACTTACTTCATTCAACAAATACAAATTATAGATTGGAAAATTAGTTTCTCTAATTAATCATATATCTTTGTTGGGTTGCTGAAAGCTGGACCTGTGTTTGTTAGTTATTCAACCAATTTTTTTCTCTTTTAAGAAATCAATATGCTACAGTGTATCCTTTATAAATAATCTTATTTTAATTAAGAAGAGTACTGTGTACAACACAACTATTCAAAATATAAAGACACCAATAATTGAATTGGAACGTGCCCTCGTCATATACTGTACATAAATATCTTCTAATCCAAATAGCAAATGAAAAAAAGTAAAAGATGCCCTAGATTAGAAACGTATTAGCAGGAGTAACTGTAATCACTGCATTTTTTACAATAATCACTTTCAAAGAAACTATTGCTTTTAAAAGCTTCCTGCAGAATATTTCGATAAAAAAAAATTGAAGATGGAGATTAGTTAACTAAATATTAACTTAATTATTCATTAACTTTAACACATCTATACAACCATTGGGATCGGTGCCCAACTAGTTCTACAAAGCTTTAGGAATCAATTCCTTTAATAAAAAATTAAACAATTTTTTATAAGAAAGTTAATCCAAAATTTATTAAAGTCTAACACATTATAAAGGTTAGCGTAAGATATTTATGTTTAACACATAATATATTTTCTTTACCATATACTACATGTCTAAGCTTTTAAAAGTGATTGTATATCTAAAAAGGATATATAGGTATCAAACACTTGATGACTATATTTTTTTTTTGTTTTAGTATTTTTAAAGTATGATATGTATTTATAAAATTATCACAAATTAATGCACTGAATGAAGTAGTTGGAGATCGAAAGAATTTCAACCTTTACATTAATGATGCGTCCACATTCGCTGATGATGCCAAAAACAGTAATTTCTAGTTTTCTACACTGTTGGATAATAAATTTTCAGTTCATCAATTTTTACGTTCTCATTGGCTGTACATAAAAAATAGTGAAAAATCACTCCGACAAAATGAAAGTTGATAGAGATTCGTATTTTTTACAGTTACAATTTTTTAATTAAAAAAAATATTATAGTACTTTATTCTTATTCAAAGACTATTGATATTTCGAGCTTTTCAACATATTATAATAATTAGAAAGAGAAATATTTAGAGTAATTTTAGAATTATATCTATCACATCACAGTTTTTAACTGATATAACTTTTCATTATGCTTGTCAAAATAACATTTTCTTTATTCAAAATTTATTATTATCATATAATTTTCCTTTGTCATATTCTGAGACTGTGTTTGTGTTGGGTCACGCTCGACAGTGTGTGAACCCCTCTTTAAACATGTGCTACTAAAGATGTCAGAAGTGTATATATATATATATATATATTTATATGTATATATATTTATATGTATATATATATATATTTATATGTATATATATTTATATGTATATATATATATATATATATATATATATATATATATTTATATGTATAATAGACGTGTTGATATAGTTGATTTCTAGATATGCCGTCACTACCACACTCAACTTATCGTGACACTTTTTCACAATAAAAAAATGTGATTCACCAAAATATCATGCCAATAACTCAGTCACAGGAGAAGACAAAGATTTTGTTACACACTTGTTGAAATTAACTCCGAGAGAAGACAAAATTTGATTGTCTAGACTTGAAGGAACTGTGATTCTTTGCTTACAGCGTGAAACACAATAGCTTCCTTCTTTTTGCTAGTGAAGAGGGCAGTTTCAGTCTTCAATCACATGCTCTCAATCATTTATAACAAGTCTTCAAAACTGTTGGAACATGAGAAGCTTTCACACATTAAGTTTGGTGTTGAGGTAATCTTAGATACTTTCATCTCCTTATCTTTTCTCTCGTGGTTTCTCTTGCATCATATTATATTATAATCTTTTTGTTTCTTTCTTGAAATTCTCAATATACAAGGCATGTGGGTCTTGTTTTCACCAACACATCTACTTGTTTATATGGTTCAGTGGAGTCTTTCACCTTAGAATTTATGACCTTGATTTTTTTATTATAAATTTAATAAAATAAAAGTACTGGATACGATAACAACATTTTTCTTTTGCATCTGGGTAAGTGAAGAATATCTGAATTTTAAAATCTAAGTTGCTGATAGTACCATATGGCTTGTTCCTGTTGGATGCTTGAATCTAGTCTTCTGGGGGTGTTTCTGTTTTCTTCAGGAATAGGAAAGGTTTGATTTTAACTTTCTAAGACCAAAAGATTCTGGTCTTTGGCTACTTCCAGCTATGGTGATTCTTGCCTTCTCATGTGCTGCTGATGAAATGGTTGGCACATGACAGGTGCTGAGTTCTGATGCTGCTTTAAACTGAAGAACTTTCAGGTTTTTTCTCACAGATGGAGATGATGTGGGTCACAAGTCAGGGAAGAATGTTTTTAGGAAGGGTGTTGTTTCTCTTGGTTTTGTTCTTGTGGATTCCGACACAGGGAGTGGTGGGAAGGACAGGAACTACTATCACAAACTCTTCTACTTCTTCGAAACCAAGAGTTTTGAGAGTTGGAGCACTGTTCAGTCTTAATTCTATAATTGGAAGATCATCTAAACCTGCATTCGTGGCTGCTTTCGAAGATGTTAATGCTGATTCAAGCGTTCTCCCTGGCATTAAACTGGAAGCTGCTTTGCATGATACAAATTGCAGTGGGTTTGCTGGAACAATGGAAGGTACTTGCCAAAACTTGAATTTATGAAGCTACCAAGGTGCTGTTTCTTTGTTCAATTTGAGGGCTTGTCTTTTAGGAGTACATTTATTATCAAATTAAACTTCTTGATTTTGTCTATTACCTTTTTATTGCTTGGTGCATGTTTAGATTAATTTATGTGATAATCTTTTTTACTTAAAAAAAATATTATTTCTTAAAAATTGAGGGTTAGTAAACATGCCCTTAGAATTCAGACAATATGGATTAAACTTCCTGTCCTCGTGAACCTCTCCTTCACATGGTATGTTTCATTCTGTGTATGATCATGTTCAATTTTGTAACTTTTTTGTTATCATGTTTAAGAATCTTTCATTTCAAGATTATCATTCAGTTTCTTCCACATTAACTTGGTTCTTATCAATCTTGCTAAATCGTGTTTAGAAATGATACTAAGAAAGAAGATAACACGAATCAAACTTCTCTCAAATTAAAATAAACTTATGTACTGGTACATTTTTTCGTTAGTACGTGTTTGTGAAAAGTGTATAAAAATGATTATGCTATTTGCATAGATAATGGGACAGAATTTAGAGAAGAATTTCTGAAGACTGTAGTTGCACATTCTTTCTTATAGTCCCCTCTCTGCAAGTGTGTGGAAAACAATTGAACAAGCTTCGTTGATTTTTCTTGATAATGTATGCAGCTTTGCAGTTGATGGAGGATGAAGTGATTGCTGCAATTGGTCCACAGTCCTCAGGAATAGCCCATGTCATCTCTCATGTGGCCAATGAACTCCATGTTCCTCTTGTTTCATTTGGGGCAACAGACCCTTCTCTATCTTCCCTTCAGTACCCATATTTTGTTCGCAGCACCCAAAGTGACTATTATCAGATGTATGCAATTGCAACTTTGGTAGATTACTACAGATGGAGGGAGATAATAGCCATTTATGTAGATGATGATAATGGAAGAAATGGAATTTCAGTACTAGGAGATGCTCTGGCAAAAAAACGTGCCAAGATTTCTTACAAGGCTGCATTTCCTCCTGGGGCCCTCAAGAAAGACATCAGTGACTTGTTAAATGGAGTGAACTTAATGGAGTCACGGGTCTTTGTTTTGCATGCTAATCCTGAAACTTGTTTGAGCATTTTTTCTATTGCTGAGAAGCTAGGAATGATGGACGATGGCTATGTATGGATTGCAACAGATTCGCTTGCTTCAGCACTTGATTCAATAGAGCCAGTTGATCCTAAAACATTGAATCTCCTACAAGGGGTTTTGGCTTTACGTCATCACACTCCTGATACTAATGAAAAGAAGAATTTTTTCTCCAGGATGAAGAGACTAATAAACAAGGAGACTCCAAGCTTCAATTCCTATGCATTGTATGCATATGATACCGTTTGGTTAGTAGCCCGTGCTCTTGATGCTTTTTTGAAAGAAGGTGGTGTGGTATCTTTCTCCCCTGACCCTAAATTGAGCGACACAAATGGAAGCACACTGCATTTAGAATCACTTCATGCTTTTGATGAAGGCCCTACTTTTCTGCAGACAATTTTGAGAACCAACTACACTGGTTTGACTGGACTAGTTCAGTTTGATAATGAAAGGAATAGAATTCATCCAGCATATGATATCTTGAACATTGGTGGATCTGGAATGCGCAGAATTGGTTATTGGTCTAATTACTCAGGTCTCTCGGTTGTGGCTCCAGAAATTCTGTATAAGAAGCCACCTAACACTTCAACGAGCAGCCAGAAACTATACGATGTTATATGGCCTGGAGAAACTGCAGTTAAACCAAGAGGATGGGTGTTTCCCAACAATGGAAAGCCACTGAGAATTGCAGTGCCTAACCGAGTAAGCTACTTGGAGTTTGTTTCTAAAGACAAGAACCCCCCTGGAGTAAGAGGCTATTGCATTGATGTATTTGAAGCTGCCATAAACTTGTTGCCTTATCCTGTCCCGCGAGAATACATATTATTTGGACCTGGTAACAGAAATCCTAGCTACGATGACCTTGCAAGTCAAGTTGAACTAAATGTAAGGTTCTAAACATACTTTGCAGCCTAATCGGCTATAATATGGCTTTCGATTGTCTATAGTTTTTGCATGTAGTATCTAGATTGTAGAATACATTTTTGTGTTTCCAAGGTTGGTTGAGGTCTCTTCAGATTCTAGTAGCTATCTTAATTTGGCCTTTTACTTCTTCAGACCTATGATGCAGCTGTTGGTGATGTTACAATTGTCCCCAACAGGACAAGGTTTTTGGATTTTACTCAACCTTACATAGAATCAGGCCTGGTTGTTGTTGTTCCTGTCAAGGAGATCAAATCAAGTCCTTGGTCTTTTCTCAAGCCCTTCACTGCTCAAATGTGGTGTGTTACTGGTGCCTTTTTTGTCCTTGTGGGAACCGTTGTATGGATTCTTGAGCACCGGCACAATCCGGAGTTCCGTGGTAGACCAAAGAAACAACTCATGACAGTCTTTTGGTTAGTATATTATTTCAATTTGATGGCCTTTAGCTCAATCTTTTGGAATATGACACAGTTTGTCTTTGACATTGCAACCTCCATCTATCATAATATACTGCCACCACCACTGGAGTGTAATTTGTAAGTTAGAACTGAGGTTAATATATGATTTTTTATTGTTAAAATTTTATATCAACTTGAGATAACTACTTTCATAATCTATAAGTGAGTGCAAACCTTATTTTATAAGTCGGTTTATAAAACTTTTATAAGGTTGAGTTAAATATAAAATCTTCTTCTTAATACGTATCTTCCTCTAACCTTATTTTATAAGTCGGCTTATAAAAATTTTATAAGGTTGAGTTAGACATAAAGTCTCCTTCTTAATACGTATCTTTCTCTCTTTTGTTTTGTAAGAATGTCTTGGAATGAATCTGTCTCTTTCTGAATTTCCAACCCTCGCATAGCATGCCTAGTACTAGGAGATGCATGGCTTAGTTTAACATTTGCTGAGATAAGTTCTTCTTTTGCAGGTTTAGTTTCTCAACAATGTTTTTCTCACACAGTACGTGGCCACAGATTCTCATTCACGACATAACTTCAATTTTGGCTTGTGACAGTCCTTATTTTGTGACACGTGGTAAAGGTTGTTGACTTACTTTGCTGTTTTGACCTGGTGCAGGAGAGAATACAGTGAGTGGTCTTGGGAGATTGGTTCTAATCATATGGCTTTTTGTGGTGCTAATTATCAATTCAAGCTACACAGCTAGCTTAACATCCATCCTCACAGTGCAGCAACTGTCATCACAGATTGAAGGAATTGACAGCTTGATCTCAAGTAATCAACCAATTGGAATTCAAGAAGGGTCATTTGCACGGAAGTATTTGACAGAAGAACTCAATGTACAACCATCAAGGATAGTTACATTGAAGAATATGGAGGCATATATTGATGCCCTTGAGCGTGGACCAAAAGATGGAGGGGTTGTGGCTGTTGTTGATGAGCTTCCTTATATTGAAATCTTAATGTCCAATACAAACTGTAAGTTCAGAACCGTTGGGCAGGAGTTCACTAAAAGTGGTTGGGGATTTGTAAGTATCTTTATTTGCAAGTCTAAGGTGTTTACATTCCTAGATGCTCTTCAATAAACTCATTTTTTGTGTTAGAATATTGTTGATACTATTTTCTGAGAAAACAATGAAAGCAGAAATTATCATGATTTTAATTGGAGAACAACATTAATAAGTTCTGCATCTAAGTTTTGTTTACTTTTTAAAAGGGTTTGAGCTAAGTCCATGTATAAATTCTTGTACTTATTGAAGTTGTTTCTATTAGTGTTTATACCTTACACAACACTGATATTCTTCTCTTATTTGATGACAGGCATTCCAGAGGGACTCTCCCCTTGCTGTTGACATGTCAACTGCCATTCTTACACTCTCAGAGAATGGTGACCTGCAAAAAATCCATGACAAATGGCTCTTAAAACAGGATTGTTCTACACAAGAAAATAATGTGGATTTAAACAAACTATCTCTGAGTAGCTTCTGGGGCCTCTTTCTTATATGCGGCATTGCATGTCTCCTTGCTTTGATTGCATTCTTCACTAGAGTGCTATGTCAATACACAAAATTCAGCCCAGAACATGAGCAACATGATGAGGAAATTTCACCAGTCAGGCCTAAAGGTAAAGGGCCTTTTGGAACCACTAATAGCTTCAGAAACTTGATTTATTTTGTGGATAAGAAAGAAAAAGAAATCAAAGAGATACTTAAGCAGAAGAGTAAGAAAAGGAGACGCAGTCTGAGCTTAGATGGCCAATCTAGTTCATCTGCCTAAGTATCCATGTATATTTTTGTAGCCTCTTCTTTTACTTCTCTTGTTTAGGCCATACCATAATAACAGTAGTGACACAACTTTGTCAGAATTGAAATATTTTAATTTCTACCTTCTTGGATAGAGAACTTGCCCTGTGAGATTGCTAGTATAAAGAGAAAAAAATAAACAATCATGGTCTTCTTCAGGCCAAAATACACTAGATTTAGACAAATCTACCTTCATACAGAACAGTTTTAAGTCTCCAACTAAGAGTTGTTCATGAATAAGAGGTTTTCATGCAGAGTTCATCCTCAATGGAAATACCATTTTATTTGCTTAAAGTGACAATCTTATGTAGACCTTTTACAAAGTGAATTTTATCAAATTGAAGAGTTCAAGAGTAGTATTATTCAATGGAAGGTGTCAAAGTGACCAACAAAAATGAACCAATTGAACATGGTTCATTCACTTTTTTCGTGAATTGTTAACAATTTTACATCATTCTCTCCAATGGTATATTTTGTTAACACTTTTTTACTAATGGAAAATTGCCTTATATATTTCATATTTCATAAGAACATATTTATATTATTAGATAATTCGGTTAATTGATTAAATTAATTACGCTAATTAAATGGAATTTGAGAAAATTTTAAAGAATAATAAATTCAAGTTTTTATTTTAATAAAATAAATTGAAGAGGAAGCCAATATTACAAAATAAGATTTTCGATGTCTATATAAAAAGTCTTTTTTTTTTTTACTTTTTTTTCACAATAAAAATACGGTCTTTGACTTATTTTAAATTATTCATCTATTTTGTTTTGGATACTATCAGTAATTGGTCTTCATAACTTAACGTTTATGTGCATTTGAAGGTCAGGAATAAAATTTAATCTTCTATAAGGATACTAATCTTGATTCCAAAATCGTGCTTGTAATATTTGTCTTTGGAAGCACAATTTACATATATTGATATTTTTTTAAAAAAATATACCCATTTACATAAATTATTTAATAAATTACATCAATAAACCTTAGGCATTCAACTTAATATATTTTTCATCAACATTCAACAGTCCCATTACTAACAATAATGATAATTTCAAAAATATACTAATTTACATAAATTATTTAACAAATTGCACCAATAAAGCTTAGACATTGAACTTAATATATTTTTCATCAACATTCAACAATCCCATTACTGACATGGCCTAGAATTCTTCTAAACTTTTTGTACTAAATTTTTAATTTATTAAATATAAACAATATTAAAATATTTTTAAGATGTTACATATATTTATTATTTTATTTAATATCTTCATTAAAATAGTAAAATAATTTATAGAAAAAAATTGTAAAATGATATATCATAAATGAACTATGATCAATTTGAAAAGGATTTTAATTTTTCATATGTACCTTGACCACAAAATACTTAAAAACTGAGTTTGAAATTTAAAAACCCAAATACTAAGAAACTTATTGGTTTTGGTTATAGGTTTATATAAAAACAATCATTTTTAAAAAAAGTTTTTAAACATGATAAAACTAGAAAATAACGTAGAACTAGCCTGTGACAAATAAATAAAACAAATGGATTGATATTTTTTATACTCTCCATGCCCTAAATCACTAGTACAAAATATGAAAACAACGACCCTTTATTTAGTGCGGCTTTGCGCTTAAACGTATTTGTAAAAAACGCGGTGGCATTTTTGAAATTAAATTGTTTTACAAATGCGGTTCTAGGGTAAGACCGCATTTGTAAATCAATTCAAATGATTTACAAATGCGGTCTTTACAATGCCCGCATTTGTAAATCAATTC
>Ga0123342_1006277_pt1 | contig 16592 bp, 13 predicted proteins | sample Turbeawhitnodule_FD_89960 | JGI IMG/M metagenome (GOLD analysis project Ga0123342, IMG submission 89960) | Root nodule microbial communities of legume samples collected from Mexico - Turtle bean Mexico white nodule | ecosystem: Host-associated > Plants > Roots > Nodule | place: Mexico: Nepantla... | reverse complement strand
ATCTAGAAGTTCTTCCACTTGTTTAACACGAGAATGCATATCAACTAAATCATCTTCAAAACTCCAAATTTGATTTCGACCCAATATGTGGATTACCTTTTCAACGACGTTTTCAATTTCTTCGTATTGTTGCCTGTGCAGCCAAAGTTCAATAATGACTAAGATCTTAGTTAAGACTTTCAAAAACAAAATAAAATATATAACACATAAAAATATGGCTATGTGTACTTACTTATTTTGAACATCCCACCCACAACGATCGCTACATGTTCTGAGAGTTGCCCTCCATTTTTTTACCATTTCCAAGTCATCTTTGAACCTTTCTTCGTGTTCATCAAAAGCTTTTGCAAACTCCCCAGTCTGTTTTCGGACCTCAGAAGGAGTGACATCATAGAAAATAGGGAGCAAGCTTCGACCCGTTTCTTCAACCCATTCAACAATCTTTGTAAGCTCTTTCATGCACCATGTGGATGATGCATAGTCCTTTGAGAAGACAACAATAAAAACTTGTGATCCTTCAATTGCGTACAAGAGCTCCGACTCCAAGAAGTCCCCTTTCTCGATTGTTTGGTCATCTTTGAAGACAACAACTCCTTTTCTTTGAAGGGCTGCAAAAAGATGATTTGTGAAACCGTTACGAGTATCTGCACCTCTAAAGCTAACAAACACATCAAAATTCTGAGTGTGTGATGAAGAGCTGCGTTGAATTTTGTTGGAAGCCATTGCAGAAGGTGAAAACTCACCTGCTTAAAGAGATAATGCGCGTATATAATAGTACTCTTAAAGTATCAGTCGGAGTCAAGTCTCTATTTATTCAACAAATGATAAAGCACGTAGTAATAAAAAAATCAATGGAAGACGTGTTTGTAGGTGTGGGACTAAATCGAAATCCTTATTATATAATATACATTCTGTTTAATAAATTTGTGTCATCGGTAATTTATTTTTCCGTCAAATTATTATAAAATAATTGTTATGAGTATATAAATCCTAGTGTCGAGTCATAGTTGTTTTTGAAGAAACTGATTACTCCTTGGAATATCCCTCCATCTTAAATAGTATTTGATATAATAAAATTATATAAGAGCACCTACTCACTTCTAATACCAATAATTTAACTACTTTATTAGCTTAATAATGTGCAAGGAGCACCATAAAAAAACAAAAAAAAATATATATATATATTCTATTACTCAATCTCATTTAGAGAAATCAAAGATCTGTAAATACATACATATATATATATACATATATATATATATTTACCTCTTTTTCTCGTTACTCTCATTCTATACATTTCGACAAGAACATTTTTCCTCCACCATGGCACTCGCATAAAATTTTCTCAAGCCATTAATGTTTAAGGCTTTTACTATAAGTCATAATATTTTTCTTCATCTAATGACGTAATGAATCGCTTATCAAGATTGAGTAACCTAAAAAAAAAACACATGGAGTATCTACTCTAAAAGAATTATGAAGGAATGCAAACTATGATTGTACTAGGCAACAAAAGAGTGGGGGAGAACATTCATTTTCAATTGCCCAAAAAGCTTGAGCTCATCCAAGAATCACAACACAAACTGAACTAAGTCACACATATATAATTGTTTTCTAAATATAGAATATGTAATGGTTTTAATGCCAACCAAATATCACATTATAAAACCATTGAAATCGTGATTTAAAAGTAAACACATAGATGTGGCCTAAAAATGAAAAATGCAACAGTTTTAGAAATGTGGCTTATGAATCACTTTAGAACACGTTTTTCAAGTCATGGATATTTAATCCACAATTTTGTGACAATGACATTTAAAAAAAAGAATAAACCATATTAAAAAAGTGTGGTCCAAAATAATAAAAACGTAACCTTTAATTGTAGTTTTTTTAAATCATATTTAACTAAAATTTCCTTTAATGGAGACAATGGTTTTTAAAACGTGGTTAGTTAATCCACGTTTATGAAATTATGGATATTTTAAAGCATATTTAATTAATTCACTAATAAAAATAAAAATACAATACATTTTGCATTATTTTTCATTATTAAACATGTTTCTAAATCTACAAATCGAAATTCAAACAATTATAAAATTAATATTCAAAATTATTATTATTATTATTATTATTAACATTGTTAATAATAATAATATATTATTATTAATATTTTTCTTCTTACAATTATTATTAATATTATTATTAATAATAATATTGTTATTGATGATAAAAAGAACATTAATAATAATATTAGATATTATTATTATTATTATTATTATTAATTATTATTATTATTATTATTATTAATATTAATTATTATTATTATTAATTATATTATTATTAATTATATTATTAATAATAATAATAATAATAATTCATTTCTTGTATTTTAGAGACCAAAGTGAAATATTGTCAAAATTTTATCGAATTTAAGATAATAGACTTTGTATGTGTTAGCGAATAATGAAAAATGTTTTTCTGAATGGGTTGAGCTTACCTTCAATTACACTAGTGAGAATCACATATTGCATGGTTAATGATGATGGATCTTGTACCCTACATAGTTATGGACCAAAGTTGGATGAGTGCACATCGCATTAGTGAAAAGTATGAAAATGGAGTTTATTTTCTCTATTTTTGGCATTCGTTTTGTCTTATTCACATTAAATCCAGCTTATGGTTTAGCTCTCCCAATTTACTTTTATTATTTTTCATTTCTTGACCTCCTTGAGTAGTAATTATTGGATAAGGACTTTTGAAGCACAAGTCTTCTACTTCTAAGAAGCCTAGCAGCTTAAGGTTTTTTTCCTCCTACCAAGGGTAAGAGGAGTACCAAGAGGAGCAATTTGAGCAAGTTTTAAAGAACTCTAAGTCACCTTTGCTGACTGTATTGTCAGATCACCCAAAGAGGAGCACGAAAAAAAAAATTGCTTGACTTTTAATGTCATGGAAATTTGTGTAAACTTTTTCATTATTTTACTTTTGTACAACTATTGACAGAATGCTCCAAAGGCCAGCCCACTAAGATACACTGTAATAGTTTTTCCAATTCTTAGTGTGAAACTGTATCAATTGGCTCAGTGTCAGTTTTACTATCACTTAGGGTTCGTCTAGTTATTTTTTTTCATTGAAAGGTAACCGCCTATTCTCAATTTTGTTGTCCGTACGTATCGTTCAATACCTAAAACTTGACATGTGGTGTAGGTTGATGGGAGATGTAAAACTATTTGTGCCTAATTTAGCAAGGGTAGTGATAAGTGTCATATTTTAGTAATATTTCATATTAAAATATAGGCACTATGAATATTTATTGATAAAATAGCTATAATTCAACACCTAATTTATGAATTAAAATGTTTTTACATATTTTGTGATTATAATATGAATAAGAACGATTTATTCCCAAATTTGTGTTAATTTCAGGATTCTAGGGGAAAATTGAGATGAATGGGGTAAAAGGGAAAGTTGGAACATTCAAAACTCGCCCCAAACTTGCCCAAGCAATCTCACTCCAGAGGAACTCGCTCAATGTTCGCCCAGGTGAGTTCACTCCAAAGAAGTTGGGCTTTTTCTCATCAAACTAGTCCAAGCAAGTAATAACTCGCCTAGGTAAGAATTCACTTAGCTCAAGTCCAACTAGGTTAAATATGAGAGTGAGGAATAACCCCATACATCATTGGGAAAATAGAAAGAGATAGAAAACCCTAGAGGAGGCAACCATCAAGGAGAAACATCCTATATCTTTTTTTCTTGTGTTTCCATGTTTGTAATGGCAACATGAGTTGTTAATTCTTCCCTTTGGGATTGGGAGTAATTTGTTCAAACTCTTATGTATTGAGGTTCTATAATATTTCAGTTCTCTTATGTATTGAGGTGATATTTATCTATAATATTTCAGTTCTTGATAGTCGATTGGTATTGTCATTTTATTCTCAAAGCTTGAATTATTCATGATTTTGATCCTTAGATCTTACTGGAAAGTATTTATAAGAATCTTAACTAAATGATAATGCTTAACAAATTTGAATGCTAGGAATAGATTTGAAATGTCAATTGCTTTATAACATCTATTCGTAATGATAAAGAGCTTTATAAATATGCGAGGAATCGATATTTAGAAGACTCTCTTAATAGCTTTATAAATATTTGAGGAATCGATATGAATAATTTTTATATGTGCATCAATATCAATCAAGACTGAATATTCACTAGCTATCTCTATGGCTTTTAGCTATCTCTATGGCTTTTACACTAAAAAGTGAAAGCAGGATAAAATAAGACTTGAGAGAAGTTTTTAAACCAAATAAGAAGAAATTCATTACAATATTCAAGTCTTAAAATATTACAAGACAGACTCCCTTTTTATAGAGCCATAAGTCTCCTAAAGATGACTATTGGAACTTCTAAAAACTCTCCATTCATGGAGTGTCATGTGACAGTCCATGTCTTTAAAAGCTCTCCATTAGAAAATGGTCATGTGGCACAAGGGAGTGGAAAAGGCATGCATGAGGCACCCCATGTGCTTCATGAAAGAGTGGAAGAGTCACCTTGCGGAGAAGGAAGGAAGGAAAAAGGAAGGTACCATGTTGGAAGCTTATGTGGCTTCTTGTGTGTGCCATGTAGGCATCTGAAATTGAAATTTTATTTACTTTATATAGTTTTTACAAGGTTACAGAAGAAGAATTCTCTAGAAAAATAAGTTTTGATAAAAACTTTTAGTGGCTAGAATGGTCCTCCATTAAAGTTTGTTTCCAAATATAAGTTTGAGAATAAATCCTTAAACTAGTTCAAATAAGGAAGTTGAATCAACATTGTTCGTTCTCAACAAATGTGGTCGCGGTCTAGTGGATCATGCAAAGAATATTGGCTAAATGAAGTTGAGTATTGTTCAGCCCATGTACATATACTCATCAATTGAAATGAAGTCAAACAAATACTTGAGTAAGTTAAGTACAACACAATTTGTATTTATTACGTTTAAATTGCAATTGTATGACTGATTACATATTAATTTCAAGATTGTTCTTACAAGTTCACTCCAACAATAATGAAGAGGCTTCAATGAGTATACATAAACAATTTCGGTAATAGTTTAACAACTACGTAAGTGTTGTATAATTTGTGCTTATAATTAATTATTGTAATCAATTTACATATTAGTATGTATGTGACCATTTCATATGTTCATGAGGAGAAGAATTGGGTGATTGACCCAAACATGAAAGCTTGTAAAATCGTGCAACATGTACTTCATTAATGGGTACAAGTTCCATACAAAGGCATGGAGTGAAGGCAACAAAACCACAACTTGTGGGGTGCATGTAAAAGTTGTAACAGAAGGACAAGATGACTTTAAAAAAAATTAAAACATTAAACATATTCAAAAGAAAAAAGAAAACAAAAATCATTAGAAAAATGGACAGATCTTAAAAAACAAAAACTAAAAAAATTATTCACATAAAAAAATAAAAAATAAATTTTTTTTTAAAATATTTACATAAAAAATAAAAACTAAAAAAAAAATATTCACATAAAAAAAATAAAAACTAAAAGAAACTTTTAAAATATTCACATTAAAAAATAAAAACTTGAAAATATTCACTAGCAGTAAACTTTTTAAAATATAAAATTGAAATAAAATAAAATAAGTTTAAAATAAATATGAAAATAAAATAAATAAATAAATTCAAAAATCTTAAAATAAATTAAAAGCATAATAAATCTGAAAACAAATAAATTCAAAATAAAGATTAAAACAATGAAAGCAGATCTTCAAATTAAAAGAAAATAAAATATGTAATAAAATAAACAAAATAAAAACAAATATATAAATAAATCAAAATAAAAAATATTAACAAAATATAAACACAATAAACAAATCAAGAACTATTAAAAAAAATAGAAACAGTTAGATTATGATTCATTATGGCAAAACTCTTTTTGAAAAAAGTTAAAATAATCTAGAAAGACATTACTGCAAACCAATACTTATTCATTAATTTATGGACAAATACACAATATAGTAATAATATAGTAATAGATACAAGAATTCAAATTTGTACAGATTTTAAATTACAGAATAAACTTAGAAAGAAAGTATGATAAATAAAAGAGAAATTGACACTTTATGTCAACAATATGGGATGGAACCAATTAGAGTGCCTAGTGCTAGAAAAAAACAAAATAATTAAGAAACAAAATAAAATAGGAAGAAAAATTTATAGAAAGCTTTATAACAAAAATAGGCAGGTTACTAAATTTCAAGAGAATAAGCCAACAAGAAAATCTAAATATAAAAAATTTAAGAAAATAGAAAATACGTGTTGAAAGTGTGAAAGGGTAGAACATTATGCAAATAGTTGCAAAGTAGTAAAATGATAAATCAAATTGAAGATGAAAAATTAAAACAAAGTTTACTTAATATATTAATTAATTCAGACACCGATGAATCAAACAACTCTATAGAAGATGATAGTGAGTAGAATTAGATCAAATAGAATATGACAGTACTAGTGAAAATTCAGAAGAGGAAACTGAAAAAATTTATTGCTTAGGACCTGATTTATGTAACTGTACAAATTATAAGAGTATAAATTTGTTAAACCAAGCAACTGTTTTAATATCAATAATAGATATATTAGACGAATCTCCTTTGAAAAATTAATTTTTATCACAATTAAACAATTTAGTAAAATGGAATGAAGAATCCCAAGAAAAGGTAAAACCATAAATATGAAAGATATCCATAATAGATTTAAACCACACAATCATCAAATAACTACAAAAGACTTACAAGAATAAATTAAAAATCTTAAACAAGAAATACAATTATGGAAAGCATATGATATTTCATTAGAGTATAGATTATTAGAATTAGAAGAAAAATAAATAATAAGATATCTAAATAAACAAGATACCGATTCAAATCAAAATTATATAGAAAGGAATAATACAGAAACTTATATTAGCATGTTAAGTCTAATTACCACCCATAAATATGACATACTGAAGTAACCCTAATAATCAAAGAAGAAACGTTTAAATGATAGTCTTCATAGACTCAAGAGCAGATATTAATTGTATTCAAGAAGGAATAATACCTACTCAATATTATGAAAAAACCGTAAGAAAAGTAATTAGTGCTAATGGGACAAAAATGAATATTCAATAGAAATTATCTAATGCTAAAATATGTAAGAATACAATATGTTATAGTACTTCCTTTCTATTAATAAAAAATATGAATACCATAATGATTCTAGGAACTCTCTTTTTAAAATTATTATATCATTTTCAAGTAACAGAAAAATGATTAATATCTCAAACCTTAGGGAAAGAAATATGCTTTAAATTTATAAATACCCCTAGAACCACCAGAGAATTAAATCTATTAAGAGAACCTTTAATATATTTTATATAAAGTAAGAAAAAACAAATAAATTTAGTAAATAAAGAAATTAGATTTAGAAGAATAGAGGTGCAACTAAAATCACCTAATCTTAAAAACCTTATTAAAGATTACGAAGAAAAAGTAAAAAGGAAATATGTGAAACAAATCCCATAACCTTTTGGACATAAAAAAAATATATCGTCTCATTACCATATATAGATAATTTTGATGAGAAACAAATACCTACAAAAGCTAGACTGATACACATGAATCAACAATATTTGGAATATTGAAAAAATGAAACCAAGAATACTTAGATAAAGGATTAATAAGGACCTCAAAATCACCTTGGAGTTGTGCGGGGTTTTATGTGATGAAAGCCTTAAAAATAGAACACTACAAGAAAAATCTATTTTAGCTTCCAACAAAAAGTGGAGGATGATAAGTGCTTAAATTCAATAATATTTCATATTAAAATATAGACACTTTTGAATATTAATTGCTAATTTACATATAAAATAATCCATAATTTATGAATTTATACCTTTTTACATTGTTTATGATATTTATTTGAATAAAAGCATTTTATTCCCAAATTTGGTGTTAATTGCAGGTTTATAGGGAAGAATGAAGATTTGAACTAAATAAGAATAATATAAGCTAAAAGGAGAAAGTTGGAAGGTCCGAAACACACAAAAGAGAGAAAAAATTCCAACTCAGCAGTAGAGATTCTCGCTTGAGCGAGAATGCGTCAGATACATTGGGTCATTTTATGTTTTTATCATTAAGCCCATTAGTGTGATGCATGAAGTCACCTAACCCTAGTGAATTAGGTTAAATAGAGGGCTAGAGGCATAACTCTAGTGTGCCAGATTGAGAGGAAAATATCATTGAGTGAATTGTAACCAATTGGTAGAATGGAAGGTGCTAGAAGTAAGTGTGGCTAATTCTACCATTTGGGATTGGGAGTAATTTGTTCGAACTCTTATGTATTGAGCTGATATTTAAATATGATATAATATTTTGTTCTTGACTGATTATTGGTATTGTTGTTTTGCTTCTAAATAGTTATGATATGTTTGAGAATCTTAAATCTCACTGGATGATATTTTTAGAGTTCTGACCTAAACAACAATACTTAATATATTTGAGTGCTATAAATAGACTTGAAAATGTTAATTGCTATTAACGTCTGAGCGTGATTCTAATTTTTTTTTTATAAATATGCAAGAAATTGATATTTAGGAAACATTCTTAAGAATTTTATATGCGAGAAATAGATATAAATGATTTTTTTACAGGCATGAATTTCAATCAACGAACTTAATGTTTACATGCTAATCAAAATCCGTAGGAGTGAGAAAAGATGAAACCCAATCCCTATTTTTCCAATTGAAGCAAAAAAACTTTGATTTGTTTTTCCTGTTAATTCTTGCCATTATAACAATTTTAAACCAACTTTTTATTGTTCTGTTTTATATTTAGAGAATATTGTACTTGAAAATTCAATTGTTCCTTGTGGGATCGATATTCGTCCTTAGGGACAAATTATTACTTTTGACAACGCGGTGCACTTGCTGTAAAAAGTCATCAGAGGCTATAAAAAAGAATCCACTACCATGGGTGAAGTCTACTCAAGTTGGACACAAAAATAAATGTCAAATATTGTGTCCATAATGGACATCTTTAACTCACACTAAAAATATTAAAACAATAATAATAACTTAATGTCTAAAATGGGGACACAAAGTAGATGTAATGAAAAAAAAAAAGTGACAGAAAAATATTGAGTCTAGAATGAGGACACAAAGTGGATGCAAGTTAATATTTTATTACATTTAGCGTAGGTCTAGACGACACTAAGGTGATGTGGACGTTTTTTGTCACCTTAGCCCAAGCTGAGTTATTTAATGAGAAAAAAATAAAACATTAAAAGATTTTTGTCTCACATTTTCATTTTCTCACTTTCAATTTCTCATTTCTGTCTCACACTTTCAAACTCCTAATCTCGAAATTCCTTCCAAAAACCCTACGTCTTCTTCGTGGCCATTTCGCTCTCCTTAATTTCATTTTTCTTTTTTGTCTTCATGGTCATTTCGCTCTCCTTAGGTGCATTTTACTCATTTTTATTTCCCAGGTAGTCTCCCCAATGATGACAATTTACTCACAATTGTTTTCTCACGTAGTGTCCCTAACGACGATGCTAAGTTTAATTATTGTTGGAGATCCCACATCGACTAGAGATTATGACATTTCATAGTATATAAGTGGGTGCAAACCTCACCTTATAAGTCGTTTTTATGAGGTTGAGTTACGCAAAGTCCACCTCTTAATATGGTATCAGAGCCATTTTGAGTCTATCCTAGCAATTGTTTGTTGGCCTTATCAAGCCACCTGTTATCGGGTTGTTATCAGACCACCCATAATATATAGTCCTACGCACGAGTTGGTAGCCTCGACGTGAGGAGGGTGTTGGAGATCCCACATCGACTAATGATTAGAATATTTCATAATATATAAGTGGGTACAAACCTCACCTTATAAGCCAGTTTTGTGAGTTTTTAGATCGCATTTTAGAAGATTAAACACATTCTAGACCTAGTTTTCTTTTCTTTTTGTAATTCTTTTGTTTTGCTTTCGCATTGAAGGTAAACCTTTTTAGTTTATTCTTTTGTAATTCCCCATTGAGTTTTGAGGTTTTGTTCAATAAAAGTTTTGTTTATTAATTCTCTACAGAAGTTATTTTAACATTCTAATCTCTTAGGAAACTGGTTTTTGTGAGAGGTTGTTTTTGAACGCATGATTGAGAGTCTTCCTTATCTTAAACTTTGGTTTCTTAGCTAGTTCGTATTGTTCTAAATAATTTCTCGGGCGCATGATTCAAGAGAGAGGAGATAAGCATTCCCATGAAGTATACGCATGGAACAAAGTGAGTATTGATTAAACTAATGGACCCATGCTTTACTGATGAGTTTTAGTTGAATCAGATCAGCACATGTTCAATCTAGTTTAGCTCTGTTGGAGGATTGAGAAAGGATTAATCTTTAGAGAACTTGTGAAGAATTCAATGGTGGAAGAACTTGGGGATCAACCGCTTTTTATTTGTTATTTTAATCACTTTTATATTTTCTGCACAACTATCACAACCCCTTTTTATCATTATTATTATTATTATTGCTAACTTTTATTGCTTGCAGATAGATTCTAAACACTAATTTTGTAATTTTACTATTGGATTCGCTAGAAGACGACATGGAATCATCTTACCACAATTATACCATCATCTCTCTAGTGCTAGACAAGTCTACGCTAAAATCATACTAATTTGACAGCAAAACGACAGTTATCAAGCACCAAGGTTAGTAATTAATTTTAAAGAATTAAATAAGGTATTAAAATGGATTAGGTATCCATTACCTTATAAAAGTGATATGATAAAAAGAATACATGACGCTACAATATTCTCAAAATTTGATTTAAAATCAGAATACTATCAAATCTCTATAGATGAAAAAGATAAATATAAACTTTCTTTTCTAGTACCTTTTAGACATTATGAATGGAATGGAATGTAATGCTTCGAGGACTAAAAAATTTCAAAATATTATGAATAATATATTTTATCCTTATATGAAATTTTCTATACTATATTTAGACGATGTTTTAATATTCTCGAAAAATATTAATGAACATAAAGAACATTTGGAGGAATTTGTAAAAATAATTAAGGAAAATGGATTAGTAGTTTCAAAGAAAAAGATAAAAATATTTCAGACAAAGATAAGATTTTTAGGATATGAAATATATCAAGAAACTCTCACACCCATACAAAGGTCATTGGAATTTACAAATAAATTTTCAGAATAAATAATAGAAAAACAATAGTTGCAAAGATTTTTAGGGTGTGTAAATTATATAGTAGATTTTATTCCAATATTAGAATAATTTGTGCCCCATTATATGCAAGATTAAGAAAACACCCTCCAGTTTGGAATGAAGAGATGACCAAAGCCATAAAACAAAGAAAATAAATAGTTAGAAAACTACCTTGTTTAGGAATACCTGAACTTTAAACTTTTCTTATTGTGAAATAGATGCCTCTGATTTAGGATATGGAGAAATTTTAAAATAAAAGCTTTAAAAAAAATCAAAAGATCAAGTAGTCAGATATCATTCATGAATCTGACATTTTTCTCAATAAAAATATTCTACTTTTAAAAAAATAAATACTTTCAATAGTTTTGTGTTTGCAACAATTTCAAGACAATCTATTTAATAAAAAAATTAATTTGTACTAATTGTAAAGCAGTTAACTAAAGACGTTCAAAATCTGGTTTCTACACATATTTTAGAAAGATGACAAGCTTTATTATCTTGTTTTGATTTTGAAATAGAACATATTAAAGGAAAAGATAATTCTTTACCAGATTTTTTAACAAAAGAAGTTTTACAGGCTTCAATATGAGTGTCAAGTTAAAAGGAAAAGATGATTATGGTCCCCACTGAGATCAAATAAAGAATCTAGTTCAATAAATAAAGCTCAATATGATTTCTCACTGGGATCAAATAAACCATTTTCATCAATATCATTAAGTCCATCCTCTTCATTGTCTTTAAAACCAGCAAACACCCACAAACCAACTTCTACCTTAGAAGAAATTATAAAAACTCTTCATCAATCATCGAACTCCTTAATACCTCCAAATAGGTTCACCCCCATTATATTACCAAAAATGTATTAATAAGCCCAAAAGACTTTACCAGCAGATTTCCCAAAATCAATACCCTCATAGGAATATTCAGAAAAACCCAAAAGTATGCCAATACTAATATTAGAAAAAACATGGATAACTCCAAACCCAAGACAAATAGTTGAAAATTGGTTTCCCCAAGACTTCCATCATTTGCCAATAGACATATGCAAAACCAAAACTTTTTATGAATTTATATTGGTGGATACAAAATCCATAGAAGTATCCCATCATAAAGCTGATGAAGGAAATATCCAATTATCCAAAATAAAAATTCTACAAGTCCTAACCCCTCAAGAGTGGAACCAACCTCTCCACAATAAAAAATCGTTTTCAAGAATGTTTGATTCACAACAATATAGTTATTATGATTATATGGATGCATGGACCAACATATTATTTGTCAATCGAGAGAAGCATTCTTGGTTTATCTGGTTCAAAAAAGGAGTATCTTTAAAATTTCCAAGATGGTTCGAATTCATAAAATGGTTTGTCAACTTTGGACCATTACATTCAATATTTCCAACAAAAATAAATGAAGTGTATACGTATTGTTGACAAAAATTCTACATTTGTACTGGGATATAGGCTTATATCTTTCATAAGCCTCTCAAGCTAATACTTGGATAGTAGCTTGAGATTATACTATGGTACAACCATATGAAGGAGTCAAAATCAGGATGTTATCAAGAAAGATAAAGATAAAATGGTGGAAGAAGTTCAATAATAAATTAGTGTGCAAGAACAGGATTAAAGAATGGATAAAGCATAATTCAAGAAGCAAAGATAGCCCTGCACTCAAACAAGATGCATTCTTCTTAGTAGAGAAACAACAATTAATAGCATCCTTAGCATCAACAACCTCCAAAGAAGAGTTTGAAAGAGCTCTTCAAAAAGATACTTCTTCAAAAGGCTCAGACAAAGTCAGTACTGATAATGAATCATCACAATCCAATCCTTATCTCTGCAATGAAGACATGTATTATTGAAGAATCATTAACCGTAATGTGTCAATACATTTTCTGACATCAATACAAAGTAAAAAGAATCAAAGAACAGTAGTTGGAGCATTTGGCAACCGTGGCAAGAGGCAGAAGATTTTTCCACATAACAACAAAAAGAAGATTTTCCAAGATAACAATAATTTGGAATCTGAATAATAATGTAGACTTTTCTGAACAATAATGTAAATCTAGTTGTCGTAAGTAATGTAGTGTGCCTATATCAAGAAGCTCTTCCAGATAAGAAAGACAGAGTTGAGTAGAGAGTTCACTATAAAAGTTTTGTCTATGAAATAAACTGTTTTATTCTTGAGCAACTGTCTCCCATGGTTTGTGTAAGTCTTTTGCAATCTTCTTTCAGTATTCCAACACAATATTTCTTATGAATATTTTAAGTTCTTCCATTTTATATTCCATGACTATTATTATTATTCATTCTATGATCTGGAACAAATACATTACAGATAATAATAATAATAATAATAATAATAATAATAATTTCTATCAAGGTAAATTTGTAAATATTAATATACACATAATTCTATTAAATTTGTAAATATACTTTTCCTTTTACGTCTATAATACTAGGTTTGGTGTTTTTTGATTTTTTTCTAAGAATAATTTAAATCTCAGAGGAAAATATAGTGAACAAGTTGAAAACAAATGCGACTTTCTTTAAGCATTATATTTATATTTCGAATTTAAAAATTAATCTTTGTATCTTACTTATGCAATGAGAAAAGTGTTCCCATTTTTCTATTGCTTTTTGATTTTGCTAGGACCTTTCAGTTAAGGTCTACACTTTGTTCTTTTTAGGTTGCATAAATCCTTAAAGATTGTCCTTTGCGGTTAGACGAACTCGAGTTGTTGATGTTGCTCATATAGTTGTGGAACCACTGAGCTGCTTTTATATGCAGGCAAAGTAAAAAATTATTGTAAATGGAATGGAACCAAATATCTAGTTTCTATGCTAATTTGTTGCCTATGATGATAATCTGCTATAAGCACCAACTACACTTCTGTTTTTGAAGATGGAAGTCTAGTGGTAAGTGATTCAGGTCTTGTCCTAATATTTGTATTTGATTTCATATTGTGATTGATAATAAAACTCAATCATGCAAATCTAGTTCTTATGTGCCTTAGATCTCCCTGAGGTATCTTAAAAAAATCTCAAAATACTTCAGAGATATCTCCTATGCACCATATAGTTCTAAGCAAAAGACCAATCATATTAAATTTTTATAAAAGATCAAAACACTACTTTTAAACAAAATTTTGAAAACTAAGTTTATAAATATTTTTCTTTTTATATTACTCTTCTTATTATTTAAGATTGTTAAATCACACTTATTTCAGTAATTCTTTTATAATTTAATCAATTTATTCTAAATTAAAACTATTTTAAATTGTCCAAACTTAAGTCATTCTAAATTAAAACTATTTCAATTTCGTACACACATAATTATATTAAATTTTTAATAATTATGACATTCGTAATATTTGTGTGTTAAATTTTACCTGACATTTCTTTGATGGAGTGGTGGTTGAGAAGAAATTTGCAAGCTGAAGGCTCTCCATGGTTAATCACATTTCTTTGGAGATGAAGAATTTCCTCCGAAAAACATGTTTGAGTTTAATTGTTGAAGATCCTCCTTAAATACCCAACGATACCCGCAATTCTTCACCGCACTACGAAAACCTTTACTTCTAACCTTAATTCCAAATTCAACTCCATGAAGTTCATGCATGGTTTTTGGATGTCTTCTGAGATGACTAATGAATTGTTCTCGAGAGTAAAACACTGTGAACAAGTGATGTGATTCAACTGTCACCAGACCCTTCATGGAAAATATTGAAACTTCTGGATAAATTTTTGGCCAACGGTAGACATTATTGACACCGTATGAAATATCATGGCGATTATAATAATGATATTCTTCACCCAAATTCATAGGATTTTCATGTGTGACAAATACAACACAAATGGCAATACCTATCCAATTTGGGTCATCCATAACACCAGATGGATCCACCCTAATTGAATTACTTGCATTTTGTTTATTGAACCACTTTAGAATTTGAGTTCCAGGAATAACAATTAACATCTCACGTATCTCATATGAGAAAACAGGAGGCTGTAAGTAAACCTGAAACCACCAAATTCAGTTATAGATAAATAGTGTACACAGAAAAAGTGAGAAAGGAAATAAAGGAGGGAGTTGTCACCTCAAGATTTTGCATGATCCAAGAAAAAAGTATGCCATAACAGTGTTCCGTATCACTCAACTTGGGGCAATCAAAAATGAATAATCCACTGTATATGCTGTCAATTTTGTATCCTTTTATTGTCGGAAGCTCAGGCAAATATTTCAGTTCCTTGCAGTGTTCCAAACTCAAAATTTTAAGATTGGAAAGTTGCTTGATGGTGCTTAGTAGTGTCACAAATTTGTTTCCCCGCAAATCTAATATTACTAAAGAACGCAAGTTCCCAATTTCATCTGGGATTTGAAGTAGATTGCAGAAGCTTATATCAAGACGCGACAAACATGGGACACAAGACAAAGAAGACAATAACAAACCACATGAATCTTGAGGTTTTGGATGGGAGAAAAACTGGAAAGGCAACATTAGAAGTTTGTATACAGAGGATGTTGCCGATTGGATGACATTTGTATTTTTATCAACTTTCTCCGTGTGCCTTGGGTCCATTAACATCTTACTATTTAGTACTTTTGAACAACCAGAGAGACTTAAGAATTCAAGAGAACTGAGCCCAGATATGACATTCAGATTAAGGACAAGTTTTTTACAATTTCCCAAATTCAAATGACAAAGTTCTCTTAGAACAGCAATGGATGGATGAATCTCAACAATTTCTATACATCCTTCAAGATTGATAATCGTAAGACGTGGAACCTCAGTTAAGTCTGGCACCTCAATAAGACTTTTTTGAGTGACTCAGATCCAGCCTTCTCAAATTAGGCAGACACTGAAAGAGAAACACAACAATATATAGTACCTTTTGCTTTGTTCTAGAAAGTTGAGAAAATATCTTGGTATCTTCATTGGCTATTCTCTAAATAGTCATGCATACAGAATCTACAACAAGAGGCTAATGACTGTAGAAGAGTCTGTTCATGTTGTCTTTGATGAAGTGGAACACCAGTTTGAAGAAGCTAGACATCTGTGCAGAAAAACAACCGGTTGATTGCTCAAAACAACCGATTGAATTTCTGCAGCAGAGTGAGTTGCCCAAAGAATGGAGGATTCCTAGAGATCTGTCAGTGGAGAACATCATAGGGCAAATAAAAGAGGATGTTTCTACATGTAGCTCTATCTCAAACTTCTGCAGGCACACTGCTTTTGTCTCTCAAATTGAACCAAAGTCAATTGATGAAGCTCTCAAGGATGAAAAATGGGTTGAAGCTATGCATGAAGAGCTGAATCAGT
>Ga0123342_1006276_pt1 | contig 16596 bp, 10 predicted proteins | sample Turbeawhitnodule_FD_89960 | JGI IMG/M metagenome (GOLD analysis project Ga0123342, IMG submission 89960) | Root nodule microbial communities of legume samples collected from Mexico - Turtle bean Mexico white nodule | ecosystem: Host-associated > Plants > Roots > Nodule | place: Mexico: Nepantla... | reverse complement strand
CAACACAATTAAAATCCCACTCACAACTTTTGACCTTTTACATATCCAAACTCCCATTCTACTCTTTTCTAGTAACTTCTAACTTTAAAACCCACAAATTACATTAAAGTTTATTCAACATAATTTTAATCTAGGATAACAGCCACCCTATATCACTTTCTAATCCATATGTTTGTGTACTGTCTATATTCAACAAACATGTCTATCTATTTATTTTGCATCCATCTTTATATAATACTATTTCTCTAGGCTATCTTCTTTTCTGCTTTTATGTAATTTAAGTTCATGATCAAATATACAAATTATTTTTTAATTCAAATTCATATTTCACAGTTACAGTAAATAATTGTGTGTGATTTCTGTGTGAATCCTGTGATGGTGGAGTTTTAGGCCTGTTGGTTCTCAGGGAATAACCAATTATGATTGTTTGACTAGTTTTAATTTAACTCTCTGAAAACTAGGAATGTAGATTTTATGATGTTAGTCTGTCAGATTGGTTGGAACTTGATATATGGTGTTAGAAGTTTCAAAATAATCTGATGTGCAAATAATTGTTATTCTTAATTTCTTTTTTGAAGTAAATGTAGATTAGTAGAGGTGACATGCGAGTATAATTTAGTAGTATAATTTAGTAGAGAGAGGATCAGAGAGAAACAACTAGAAGAAAACAAAGACTTGTTTATTGGAAAAAGAAAATTATATAGTTGAACCACATGTATTCTAGAGACCTCTACTACTCTCCCATTTGTCCCCTAATTCCCTAATTTTTATGATTGCCCCCTTTCCCTGTATAATTACCCTTTTATTCTCTGCCCCCATCTAACTAACTGGTTAACTTGTTAATTGAAAAAGTGATGTTTTCACTTAATTCACTACAATCAATTTTATTTTAAAGTCGAACTTCACTAGATTAGAAAATTGGGGTAACACGTATATATATTACTCATCATTGTATTTACTTTTATTTGGTTTGTAGATTGTTAAAACATATATATATATATATATATTAGTTTAAAACGTGGTGTATGCATGCTATTTGTTCAGAGTTGATCCTTAGTTCTTCATTCATTAATTATGCAGTTTTACCTCACTGGTGAAAAATTTAACAAGCTAATATTTCACTGCAAAAATCTTTCTGGACATGTTGAGCCTGTTGTAAGTAAAGGGTTATGTTTTTCTAGACATCTGACTCCTATCCTTTTTGTTGTTGTTGTATCAAAATTATGGATCCTAAATTCTGAACTATTTTATTTGTAACAGGTATTTACAAATGACCAACACAGAGCACTTGACTCCACACACTCATTTAAGATCATATTCAAAGAGGATGGTTGTGGAACCTTTTAAATATCCAATTTCCTTCATGTACATACCAGTATTGATACTAGTTTTAGATGCAGCATGAGAACTTAAAATATTTCAAATGAATTGATTTTTACATTTGATAAAAAGTTAAAAAAAATTAAAAAATTATTAAAAAGTTCTAAAAAAATTAAAAATTAAAAAATTAAATAATAATAATAATAATAATAATAATATTTTAAAATAAATTACATTATTTAGAGACCAATATAGTGACCATTTTTTAGTATTTATATATTTGGTCACTAAATGAGTTTCTATATATTTTGGTCACTAAATTGGTTTCAATGAAATTGGTTGTTAATTTGGTTTCAATATAATTGGTCACTAAATTGGTTTCTATATAATTGGTCACTAAATTGGTTTTTATTTAATGGTAACTAAATTGGTTTCTAAATTAGAATCTAAATTGGTATCTAAAATTAGCGACCATGATTTTAGCCACTTAAGTCAATTAGTTTCTAAATTAGTTTCTAATTAAGTTAGTGACTAATTTTATCATTTTAGAAACCAAAAATTTAGTTTCTAAAAGCACTTTTTCTTGTAGTGTGATTTAGAAGACATAACAAATTATTTTAAGAATACTTTGATAAGAATAATAACTAATAATTATTAACAATTAGTTGGAATTATGATTGATAAGAATAATAACTAATAATTATTAACAATTAATTGGAATTATGATTGTTTATGTGTAGTTGAGAGTATTAAATAAATAATTACTTACATTTTAAGTACTTTTAAAATAATTTATATAGGTTGTTGAAGATTTTAGTTTTACGAAAGATGACTTGAAAATTTGGATGATTGAAGCATTGAAAAGGAAAAATAGGAGACGTAGGCAGAAAATTATTTCTAATTGTAATATAAGAAAAAATGCTCCTAGTAGTGAACTAATTATTAGAAAAATAAAATAAAAGACAAAAGATATAAAATTTGAGATATTATCGTATATTCTGACTTTCACGGATAAGGTTAATATAGTTGTAAATGCTGTAAAAAAATAAATGAATATACCATCTCACAATATTTTTTTTTTTTCACTTCAATTAAAAATGTCAAATGTCAACAATGTTGGAGGAGTGTACTTGGTCATGTAAGTGATATCGACCTATGATTCCCTTTCAAAAAATCTAAAGTTTGTATCAATTTTTTTTTATTTCAGTATAATTATATAAAACCCCCTCAATTCGAAAACAATAATCTTTTCTAGTTTTCTAAAAAATATTATTTTAATATTTTTAAGTATTATTTTTCAATAATACTATTGTATATAATTAGGAGTGATTAATACATATTCACTTGTATTGAAAAGAGAATAAAAAGTTAACTGAAAACTTAAGATGATTTTTTTTACTAAACTTATATTAAATAAACGTTTCCTAATTAATGTGTCACAATCTTAATTACGACTAACATGATTAAGATAAGTTATAGTGAGGTGTACTCCTTAACTAAGTGATCCAACATTCTGATTTTAGTTATGCTACTTTTGGTATGAAAAAAATATGTTAGAAGAGCAATACTCACTTTTTATGTATTTTAGGTCTGTTATTGTGTTAATAACTAATTTTGGTCATAAATTAAAATTATAAATTTTTTGAAGAAATTATACAAAAAACCACTTTTACAAATTAAATTACGCATAATTAATTTTAATTTATAGAGAAATATATATATATATATATATATATATATATATATTATGTTTGAAGTTGGATATATGTAATGTTGTGAATACGAATGTTGATATATTGAAAATCTTACATTAGATTATAACTAAAAAATAATACTTTTTTTATTAATTTTGAAATTATATTATATTAAGTAGAGTTGGAAAGTGATGTCTTTGAATTAACTAACATTTTTGTTTTTAAAAAAAATAGTGGTATGTAGATATATACGTATTATGATAAGCGAGAACATGATCTTTACATATCACTGATAGCATGCCTTGTGTGATCCGTAGAGTCAAACACGCGATGGAAAGGTCAATTTAGAGAAGAGTGATCCCATATCGGGTTTGGTGGAAAGAAGGACAACGAAAATCATGGTATACAATTATACACTAGGCGCGTCTACTAATAATGGTAGATGCCTATTATTTCCACCGTAGATGTTCATATTTTATTTCTAGGTACAATGCATGATGCATGCTCATCAAATTCCATTCCTTCTTTTTTAGGCATATCATTCCTTTTGTTTTTCCCTCCTCAAATGCGTGTTTTGAAGTGCCTTCAGGGAATATTATTCATTATTTAATATCCAAATCTTCTACACTGGAAAATAAATGGAAGAGGTCCACAGACATTCCAAGCAAATTAACCATGCCTCATGCTCTACAAATAAACCTAATAATTCACACACACTCTTCTGCGAGGGGGCCTCCACAACATAAATTGCTTGTCGCTTCCAACCCTTTTTTCCCCTCTCGGTCTGAGTTCTTGAAGGTGGGAGAATGACATGAAAGAGGAAAAAAATATGAGATCAGAAAAGAGTGAGAAACCTATTCTTTAATTAGCATCTCCTAGCTTATTTATGACCTTCACACTCATGCATGTACAAGGCTATCCCTTCTGGTATATGCCTTCACGGGTCACACACCCTGCAAACTCCAACTCATTCATAAAAGAACCTGCATTAGGCTTTTAGTATTTCCAAGTTTAATCATCAGCTCAAAACAGCTTCCTCCTGGATCCTCTGGGATAATTCATGCACAGCACCTGCAATTTCGTCCACTGTCTTCGCCTCACACCCTTCCTCTATCTGTTCCACCAATAAATAACACAAAATAAATCAATATTTAGCCATTATAAATGGAACTTCTCTACAAAAATACAGTCACGTCATAAGAAAACACATAAAAAAATATGCTGGCATTCTGCTGCAATTAGTTTTTAGATCAATTATTCCATGAGTTCCCGTTTAACAAAGTGATATTAATTAACAAAACAAACTACCTGCCTTTGAATTCATTAAACAGAAACTCGTGTCACCATTAGTGAAATTGGTAATTGTATCAAAACTTTCTGAATTTATCAAGATATCATAGAAATCTTCAAAAAGAGAAAATGATAAATACAAAAATGGGATGATGGAAAAAAAGAATGAGTGTACGTTTAACATCAAAATTGGAAAAGAAAGAGAGAAAAAAAAACATATCTAGCTTGGTAGGTGGCAGAAAGAAAACCAACCTTGACACTAACAGAGGTAAGGACCATATCGTCAACAGTGGTAACATTAAGGTGGAGAATGGTGAAGGCAAGAGTTTGAAGGCCAACAACCATCTTCAGAAGCAAGCCTGGTAGTTTCTTGGTGAGTATCTTTATGTTGGCATGACCATCCACCAGGGTCACTTCTATGTCTGCCACGGCCCATGAATGGTTCCGTGCTTCGCACGTGCTAGGGTAGCCTCTGCTATTCTGTGTCGCACGTGTGGAGTACTGAGGGAACATGAAGAACTCAGCAAAGGGTGATGAGTCAGAGAAGCCACCACCATTTTCCTTTGTTCTCTGCTGCCCCTTCAAGCACTGCAGAAGCTGCTCCAGCTCCTTCACGAAGTTAATGGCGCCACCAATAATAGATGCTTGATCACCCTGTTTTTTTTTAACATTTCCGAATATTAGCATAGGTTAAGGTTAAACAAACAACAACTGTAAAACAAATCAAACACATGTACTTGTGTCCAAAGAATGGTCCAAATTTTTAATTTAGATTTATAGTTTTTAAGATGAAAGCAATGATATTTAGACTAACCCTTTGGACATAAGACGGTGGCATCAAGGATCTTAGAACTGCGAGGTACTCGTTCATCTGTTTCCTTCGATTGCGTTCAACTGCAATGTGGGTCATTCTTTGATTCTCGATCTCCTCTTTGTTTTTGGTGCTTTTGGTGCGGCGGCGTTTGCGACGGCCGGTGGTGGGCTCGGTGGAGGAGGGAGGAGGAGGAAAAGCGGCGGGGAGGGATTGATCGACGGTGCAGGGTTCAGGGGAGGAGTGTGAGTCCCATTGGTCTTTGACATTTTGCAAAGCTGAAGGGGAAGAAGAATCCCAATTTGCATGCAGAGTGTGGTCTATGTTATTGGTGATGATTCCTACAAAGGCTTTGTTTTCTACTTGTTGGAAATTGTTTTGTAATAGCGAGTAGAAGTAGTCTTTGTTGCAAGGATAAGTGAATGGATCTTGAGGGAAAACCACGGCCTCTAGGGCCATTGTTTAACTGGGAAAGTGTAGTTGTAAAAGGAAACAGGAGTTTGTTTGTTGGAGTGAAGAAAGAAAAATGAGGAGAAGAGGAGATAGATGGATTTAAAGGAAGATGAAAGGGTTAATGATTAGATGATGGTGAGAATAGTTTTGGAAAAAGAAGGGAATTGATGAAGGATAATAATGATTAGATAGTAAAAAGAGTTTTGGGAGAAGGAAGAAAAGGCGAAAGCAGAGGTAGTAATGGAGCAAACAAAGTAACCTTTTTATGATGATCAGCTTAAGAACAATTCCCCTTTTGCCTTCAAATCTTAAAAGTGGATTGATAGTTCACACAAACAAAAAAGCTACAGCCCTATGCACGTGAGATTTCTCGTCCCAGACCACTTTCTTGATCCCACGAACTTAACCACCGGGAAACACACAGAAAGATTCTCTTGCCAATTTCTTAATATCTCCTATTTATAATAGTAGTAGCAAGCAAGCAATAGACCAAGACTTTCCCAACCCAACCACACAACCTCAATATTATGGACTATGCACACCTCTTATCTAATTAAAAATAATCATTTTATAAAATTAAACCAACTACTCATGGAATTCTATTTTCAAATGCATATATTCTTTATTCTAATATCATTTTTGTTATCTTTTCTCCATCATATTACTTATTGTATTTTCTCTCTCTTTTTTACATGCCATTTTATCATATACAATTTCACCAATTTAACCATTGCTTATTTCTCCCATAGTGGGTTTGAGACTCAATCTTCATATGTAATGCTTCGCTTTGGCCCAAACCACAAGTTATGAAGGTTGATAAGTTAGCTGTAAATCGATGTTTGGGTTTTATACTTTTGTAAATGTGTAATTTTGAGTTTTAGTTTTATGAAATTAAACAATTTTAATCCATATTATTTAAATGTTATATTTTTGTCGGAATAAAAAGTAATAAAGTTAATTGTTGAGGTTATTATTAATATATTGCGTAGCTAATAAACACTACTATCACTATTTTTTTAAATAATTAGATAATATATTAGCATTGTATAAAAACTATATAATTTTAGAAATCCAAAAGACTAAATGTATAATTAAAACTTAATAGGAATCAAATTACACATTTTGTAAAGTATGAAGACCAAAGGTTGATTTAAGTGTAGACATTATTTATTTTGGTGCAAAACTCATTATATAATTTTACATTCAAAGCATAATCGATTTTGTGTTCCTCCTATAATTGATTAGGGTGTGTGTTTTATTTTCTTTTTATTTGCATTGGTTGGATTTGGTTACAATGTTTAAAGTGATTTTTATTTAGTAATGAAGGTTGTGTACTAGTATTGCTTTTTTGGGTATTTGAGGTGGCTCTTGTGGTGCTCCTATTGGCTGGTTGTGACAGTTTATTAGTGTCGTGGTTGGTAGATGTATTTTTGAGGTGATAACTAAATATTATATGTGGTACATGCTTTGAGTAATGCAACAACAATTCTAGATAAGTCATCCCTAATCGATTATGGGATGGATAATAGATTTGGGAGCACTTTTTATTTATTTTGTAGCTATTTTTCCAGTGTTTTGGATTGCCTTGGAGTGACTGAAATCTATATATTTGCATGTAACCATGTGATATATTATAGGTACTTGCTTGGAGGAAGGTGATCTCCTTAGTTTTATTTGACCTTATTGTTGACCAATTTGCCATAATCGATTTTAGTGTTATCTCTTTCCTGCATTCTTCTGATCAATAAGAAACTAATCCTTACCGCTATTCTTTATTTTCATGTCATTGTAATTGATTAAATGTATATATACGTTAGGAGTTTGAATTTGATTAGAGTTTAAGACAAAATATATGTTAATATTAAGATTTGGAAAGTTAAAAATATGGGATATTAAACTGATTTAGATCATATAATAAATTATTATATTAAAAAAATACAAGTTCAAATTTCATATATTATCAATTAATTTATTTTTTCATATTTTTAATTAATAAATATCCTAAACGTAACTATTTAACTAGATATTATGAAATTTAAAAAAACCTATTATATATAACAATATGTATATTATCAGTACAATTTTTTAAAATTAATTTTTTTAACATGTGCATTCGTATTAATATTGAAACACTAATTATTTCTAGAAATTTTAATTTGTCATAAATATGCCTTTTACTAGACTAATCTCTACTTAAAATTTTTATTGTGAAATAATTATCTTAAACTTCAATACAAAAAATAACTCTAAATAAATTTCACTAAAATGGTATATTAAAAAATAATTTTGATTGTAATGAAATTTATTAATTGAATTAAATAAATTGGAAAAATTATTTTAACTAGACAATATGAAAGATTATATATGTAATTACATATTTAGATATAAATTAATTTAAATGTTTTATAAAATTTAATTAATTACAACATATTAAATTGTGTGGTTGTATAGGTGAAAGACATTTTTTAGATGAACATGAACAACATTAGTCTGTGTATTTTGAGGGCGAAAAGATGTATGAGATATATATTGTGGATGACGATGTTGTTGTTGTGGACTTAAATCTAATTTAACACTTACAACAAAAAATACAATTGTGCAAAGAAGTAGCAACACAAATGATCCTTTGCAATGTTGTATCACTATAATAAAAAAATGATTTTAATGGGAGTTTATTTTTACATTACCAAAAGTTAAAACATTCGTTAAGTCATTTATCCAGTATTGCAGTTTTCCCCACTAAATCATCCAGAGGGAACGTGTTTCCCAATATTTTTTTAAACCCTAGGAGAAGTCTTTTAAAACCTCTGTAAAATATCACGAGTTTAAGAATCTATGTAAAATACCATGAGTTTTAAAACTTCTGTAAGCTACCATAGGTTTCGAAACCTCCATTAAATCCCTTCATGGGGTTATATTAACCTCCGCTAAATAACCTTCGTTAAAACCATTTTTTTTTTTGTAGTATTTATTGATTGAGTATGTTGCATCTATCAAGTGGTACGACAAATAGTATTAGGAAGTTCGTACTAGAAAATAGCATTGTTAAGAGGAGTTAATGTCACACTTGTTACACACTAAACAATGTTGGGACATTATTTACAAGGGATGAAAGTATTCATTAATTTATGTCAACAATTAAGGGGAATCATGTTTGTAAATGATGTATTTCGATCAATAGTGGAGGAAGAAGTTTCTAAATTTCTCCACATCATTGGACATAAAGTAAAGAATCAAAGTGTTTCATTATTTTTTTCATCTTTCCGGGGAAATAGTCTCCTGTCACTTTCATAATGTGTTGAATGCAACTTTGATGTTGGAGGGAGAATTTTTAAATCTACCATATAGGAGTGAGGTGCAACCTTTTATCTTAAACACCAACCGGTTTTACCCATACTTTAAGGTAATAATGTGACAAACTAAAGTCTCATTTGACATATATGATGTATGACTTGATTGTAAATTACGCTATGATTTTTTACCCCTTAGGATTGTTAGGGGGTATAGATGATACACATGTATGTGTGAAGGTCCCACGATTGTACGCTCCTCGTTTTCATAGAAAAAAAAAAGATTGGCCAACTCAGAATGTATTCATTGTGATTTTTAAAATGAAATTCACATATGTTCTAGTCGGTGGGAAGACACAACATCTAATTCAAGAATATTGAAATATGCACTTATACGAGATGATCAATTGGTCATACTTGAAGGTTAGTTAAAATTGTTTTCATGTACTTTATGTCAAGTGGTACTTAGTACTTACTGCCAATCAATATAAATTCAATCATTGTAGGAAAATACTACTTTGTGGTTGTCAACTTTATGTTAAAACCATAAATAATAACACCATATCATTGATATACCATTTGAAAGAGTACTTTGGAAAAGGTACACAAAATTCTTCAGAGTTGTTTAATCATCGTCATTCATCACTTAGAAATGTAATTGAAAGAACATTTGACGTGTTAAAAAATGACTTCAAATTATAAATACTGGAATTGAACCCCATTACTCATTAGAGACGATGAAAAATATAGTTTTAGCATGTTGTGTTCTTTACAACTTTCTTTGCGGAGTGGAAAAGATCAGTTGTTAGTTGATGAAGTTGATTGCGAGTTGATGAAACAAGACATAAATGTTTCGCTCTCCCAAGTTCATGAGAATGATTATAGGCTATACCCACACATTAGAGACACTATAGCTAATGAAATGTGGAGAGATTATGAAAATAATTAAGATTAGGTAATAATTTGTATTCTGAATGAGAACATTGGTTGATTTTATGTTCATAACTAAATACTAACTTAATCGATTATATTTGTCTTATCTTATCGTTATTGAATGAGTTGTATTTGCAATAAGTAAAACATGAATTGAGTAAAGAGTGTTGTACCAGAGTCATCTGCAGGTATCCGTGAGTTCACAAAATTGACCATGGAGATGGACCTACGACTTCTGTCAACTATGGTGGATGAGGCACGATTAGGGAACAAGGTCGATGGAAGTTGGACAACCTAAGCCTATAGTAACATTGTTGACACTCTCCATCAGTCTGGTTTGGTGAAGATATAAAAACACAATGTAAAAAATAGGCAAAAGAGCCCTAAAGATAGATGATGCAAGGTCTATGATCTATTCATTGGACTTAGTGGTTTCGCATGGAATGAATCAACAAACGTTTTGAGGTTGAAGATGAAGTTTGAGATTACTTTATCAAGGTAATGCATGTGCCTTTAGTAAATACTTCCATCATCCACAATTAAGAAGATCCTAATGTATTTGAACATGTTTATTTTCAGACAAAGCCCTTTATTGCTAAATGGAAGGTTAATCCCATCAGGCACTATGACTTGATGGAGGAACTATGAGGAGTTGATCGTGTCATAGGCCATGGAGTAAGGACAACTCGACAATTCTGACACCACATCAACATGCAAAATTCCACTGTGGACCTTAATGATGACATGGAATACATCCTGTAGGAACCTGTATTTGATGTCGCACCTGAGCAAGCTCCTTCATCACCACCGTAGATGGATTCATATAGCCCAAGTCTGATTCAATCTACGACATCTGGTGGTACATCATCATTGCATGGTTAAAAAATAAAAGTCTCGATGATTGATGTCATGGATACACAATTTGACAAGCTTACAACTAAGATGGATATATTTGTTGATGCAATTGGGACAGGAAATGCCTTGAAAGAAAAATTATCTTTCATTGTTGAAAGACAAGTTATGACATCCCGAATGAGTTGCTATGGCATCTGAATGACAAGTCCTGGCAATTGAACTACTAAATGAACTTCTTACTAAATAGGTTAGCATGATGCGTCATAACTCAACGTTCCAGTACTTGGAAACTAACATTTGGGATATGTTAGTTGACATGAACATACATGATGAGCAAATTATGGAACAATGGTACAACTTCCAATGCATTAACTTATCCCATGTAAACCATCTTCTAAGCATGCCCCCCACATTGTCATCTGATAAAGTTACACTATATTATGAGTGATAATGGTTGAAATCCTCATTTATACCATGTTTTGAGAATCTTATGTTTTCTTTCACTTTTTTGGCTATGTAATATTATGACACCACCATGTCACATGTACCCGAACATGAACGTGATCTGCTTTATTTTATATTATTAAATATTATTATTTATATTCTTACTACATTTGTTTAAAACATTGTTATGTAATATTATAAAATGAGCACTAACTGATGTTTTCATATATCTTAACTTCTCTATAAATGACTTCGTTTTTATCAACTAAAAGTCAAAGAAGTGACAAACAAAGTAAAGGAAAAGTCCTAGTAATTGTTGATGGAGTTTCTGCTAAAACGTTCCCAAGTATTGAGAATGTCTTAAATCAAACACGCTTTTCAATAAGTATGATCAAATGATTGAGTGTGGAATGAGTTTTACACCAGGATAGTAATGACACCTAAGATTATGAATTCCCCATTCTTACACAAGTAGGATTTCACTTTCACCATCATTTACACTTTGGAGATTTGGAACAATTTCCCATGCTAAAATTCCATACTTTGAGGATATCATTAAATTTTTTATTCCAACTTAAAGATAACAAAATTTGGTAACCTCTATATTGAGGTTAATAAGAAGAAGATTAAAATAACACATTCAAATTGGTTAACTTTGATTAATTTGAAGTACGAAATTGCATCTTCAAACATCTCTAAGGAGCTCAACTACGATTGTGATATGACATTGAGTTCCATGATCAGATCGAAATGTCAGGAATGTAGGTAGTTTGAATATTAATGATAAACTAATGAATAATGTGTTTATGCACATATTAAGTGTATGGGCTAGCCATTTTGCTCAATCATGGCATGGAGATGTTTTTATGTTATAGGTCAAGAAAAATAATACACTGATTAATTGACATCATTATATCATGCAACACATGATCAAATGTAGGGACAACAACATGCATTTTTCATACGACATTATGATTACACGGATCATGACTCAGTATGATGTGGATTTATCTATCAATGCATCTTGGAACTAGGCTAGTCACACTATTTTGTTTGAAAAACCTTGAACAAGTTAAATATCGTTCAAGTCAGGGATGTTTGATAACATGTTAGAGTGAACTAAGATGATGAATAAGACGATCAAGAACCATCAATACCGACAACCGTGTTGAAGACAACACAATCAAATGCAGAAATATCAACATATCTTTTACATATGATATTTTGATTACACGATTTCATTTTTTTAATCGAAGTCTTGTTAAATTAATGGAATAAAATGTTCTCTTATAAACAATTCACATAACTTTTGACTCACACTACTTAAAAACTCAAAATAATTTCTAAAAGCCAAAGTGGGAAGAAGAGCTAAATATATTACAAGGATATAAAAGTAATACAATTTAACAATATTTCATTGTGTTAATTTGTCAAATGCTATCTTCGTTATCACCTTTCCTCCTTTACATACAAAACATTCTTTATATATGCAGAATTATATCTTTCTTGAAAGAATAAAACAATTTAAATTAAAAAATCGCATAAAAACATAAATATCCACAAAAATCTTGTGTGTTGTAGAATAACTTGATCATTATCCACAAAATCCATCATAATAAACTCTAATAAGAAGAATTAGAAATTAAGCAGAAAATAATGTGATTGTGGGTGCACATAATGTAGGTGTGAAACAAACGGCTGGTCGGCAAAGAGACAAAGGTATATAAAAAACTTTATACAAGATAAACTGTATCAGATCAGGGCAAGGTCTCCACTGTGATCACATTCACCTCTCTTTTTTGGATGCATTCTCCATATCTCTATATGTTAATATGGCTAGTTTGGACCTTCTACTCTGAATTACTCCATTACTCAATTAATTGCTTAATATAAAAAATATAATATTAACTGTCATAGAATTGCAAGGGTAAAAAATATTAATTCAAAATAATGAATCAATTCTTCTGATAAAAATATATGAAATAAAAGAAATGAGCGAAACCTATTCATAAACATTTATATTTTATGAAGCAAGTGAGTGTGGGTTTTGATTTGGTAATAATGTGGTCCGAGACTTGTGCCTGGAACAGAGAAAAGTCAGCAAAAGCTGATATGGGTCAGAGATTCTGAGATAGAACAACACAAGTGGAAATGAGGAAGCAAAAGAAAAATCAAAAACATGCACAGTCAAACAACTCAGTTCAGGCTTCAAGACAAGTTCAGACTTCACAGGAATCCATGTGACCACACCCATGACCCACTCTGTAATTAATCACCTCTTCTCCTCTCTCTCTCTCTCATATAAATGTCAAATTTTGCTTTTACCAATGACTGCATGACGCACTTGTTTTGGTTCAAACACACTACTAATGAACCATTTGACCACATTTCGATGAGACATTCTGTGAGTTTCTCCCCCTTTTGTTGGGTCTGCATTATTCCAAATATTAATAACACCTTAATACTAGTTTCTCCATTCTAATAAACCTGTGTTATTCTTCCATCATCTTTTATTATAGAATAACATTGCGATCTTTGATGTACGAGTATGAAGGTATTATTCTAATGTGCAAAAATCCAAACCCAACTGGCATTCCGTTGAATGTATCAGAAAAAGTTGTAGATTGTGAGATTCCATCCATGATCGCTTAACATCAGGGCAACTTGCATATTAGGAAATCCGTTGCCTACGCATCTCAATTATGTTTTATAAATACTAATTTGTTAGAAAGTGAATCATAAATCTTGAATTATTTGACCAAATATTATATTTTTTTTATCTACAAAACACGTCGATATGGTAAATTATTTGGCAGAAAATTAAGGTATAACTTTCCATCAAACTAATTAGTTACGGTCTGTATGACCTGGGGGTACTATAACCAGTTCGTAGGGTTTATTCTAATTACGAAATAAAGCTTTATTTTATGTGTGTGTGACTTTGATGTCATTGGAAATACTTTGATAATAAAAAAATATAGATTTAAGGTAGGTTTTATTACAATACAAATATTTATAATTAAATTATGATGAGTTGCATTTATTCTTTGTTTGAAATTGGAGAATTGATTTGCAGGAGATGAAAATATTGATACGAGAGAGAAGTGAAGGAAACATGAAAAAGAAATTATGAATGTTTTTTTTAGTGATATGATGTGTCTAATTGAAATTTTAATTGATAAAAAATTAGATTATAAATTTGTTTATGTATTTAAAAATAATTGAAAAAATATAATTGTTTTATTTTTGTATTTTAATTGTTTGTAATTAAAACGTTGTTTTCTGTGTTATTTAAAAATTGATTTTGAAAAAGATACGAATTATATAACACTATGAGAACATGAAAAATTGTCAGATTTTTTTTTAATTAAAAATAGAGTTAAATTATATTTAATTAAGGTAGTATTCTTGTTCGATTTGTGAACTCAATTGAAAAAAACTATAAATTATCTAACATTATCATTACATCTAAATATGTATAAAAACATTCATAAATAAATTTAAAATTAAATAAATATTATTAATACTATTATAAGTTTATAAACTTATTTTTTTTATTATTAATTTTTTTTATTATTAATTTATAAATTTATTTTAATTATTATTATTTAAAAAAATTATTATTAATATTTTTAAATTTATTTTTATTATATTTTTTTAATTTTCATTATTATTTTTTTATCCAAAAACCACATCAGTCATATTCTTACTATATTTTTTAACATTGATTTTAGTTAAAAATATAAAGAATTAAATACATTTATATGAAGAAGAAGAACAATCAACATCTTGCACCATCATTGAAGCCAACCCCCGCATCCAATTGGATAAACCTTGAAGCTACTACCTACAACACAACAAAAAAAACACTTTCAAATCATGCAATTGGAAGATATTAAATGATGATTTATTGTGAAATGATGTAATATTGATATTTTTTTTTAAAATTCCATTAAAATATTGTTACATGTTATTTTACATAATTTTACTTTCATATTTTGTTACTTGTGTTTTTAGTTTTCACATTTTTTTCTTCTCTATTATGTGTTTCTTGTTTTTCTCCTGATTTTTTTTATCTTGTACTTTTCTTGGAATTAATGAAGTATCTTAACTAAACTTGCATAAAAAAAATTAATCACTACTCGAAAATAGGCTCTATTTTGTCATCACTAATAATTTAAAAAAGAATTTCAATCTCTTTCATCTTAGCAATTTGTTTAAGGAGGGAAATGACTAGTTAATCACATATTATTATTATAAGAAAATAGAGTACAATTTTTCTGAAATCTTGTTTTAACTCTTCAATGTTAGACAGGTTGATATGTAAAATGAAAAGAAGAAAGCATGAAAAAAATATAGGAAACACACAGAGAAAAAAGAAAACATGAAAACATAGAAAATAAACTACAAAAAGAGTAAGATTGAATGAAAAAGAATAACAGAATGTAACGAATAATAATGAAAGTGAGAGGGTGTCAAATTTCACATGACTATATTTAATAAGATTTAGTAAATATTACATCCTTTCACACCTTTTGCAAATAAACTCTCCTCTTCCCTGATAAGCTGTCGTATTATAATATTATAATATAATATGTTCTATTTTTTAATAAGTTTGTTAAATATGGTTAGATCATTAAAGCTGATGTTTTTCTCAAGAGTTTGTCCCTATCTATGATAATAATTAACAAGTTTTTCAGACATTGTTAAATAATTAAATTCAAGGTATTGTTTATTTTAAGGTTTAAATAGAATTTCGTGATAAGGTGCACATAAAATAGCATTGTACTCAAATCTATGAGAGAATTTTGGTGTTAAAAAACAAAACCCTTACTCGAGATTTAAGCATTGGAGTGGTCTTAGACTTACCTAAGACACCAATATTTCGATCACCACAAATCTATTAAATATTGTATAGGTCACTCCATACGAGAAATTGTTAACTTTGAAACTCACACTAGATTCTATTATAATTTTATCTTTAAAAGAACTTTTACTGTATATTTATATTTAAACTATTCTTATCATTATCTAATATAATTTTTTTAGATATATTGAAATAATAAATAATTTCCAGAAACTATTATTAGAAATTATTGAAATACTTAGTTCATGTAAGATTAGAGAAGAAATAAAAAATATTTTTATTTACATTTTCTTTATTTAAAGATTAAAATTGAGTGAAATATAAAAATGTTTATAAGTTTTGTTATTTTTTTTTATAAATTGTTAAAAATAAGGAGTATTATTTTTTTTTATAAATGAAATATATTAGGTTAAAAAATGTAAAATCACATATATAAAAAATTAAAAAACTTTAAGATAATGCCAAATATGTTTTAGAATGTACTACAAATTTTTCTTTGAGTTTTTTTTTAATAACATTATATTCTTCTCTCTCTCTGTATATATATATATATATATATATATATATATATATATATATATATATATATATATATATATATATATATATATATATATATATATTTTATTTTTTATTTTT
>Ga0123342_1006275_pt1 | contig 16600 bp, 9 predicted proteins | sample Turbeawhitnodule_FD_89960 | JGI IMG/M metagenome (GOLD analysis project Ga0123342, IMG submission 89960) | Root nodule microbial communities of legume samples collected from Mexico - Turtle bean Mexico white nodule | ecosystem: Host-associated > Plants > Roots > Nodule | place: Mexico: Nepantla... | reverse complement strand
GTTGCTAAAGGTTATAACCAAGAAGAAGGTATTGATTTTGGTGAAACCTATGCACCAGTAGCACGTCTTGAAGCTGTCAGACTACTTCTAGCATTTTCCAGCATACAAGGTTTCAAGCTGTTTGAAATGGATGTCAAGAGTGCATTTCTAAATGGCTACATCAATGAAGAGGTGTTTGTATCTCGGCCTCCAGGGTTTGAAGATCACAAAAATCCAGAACATGTGTACATGCTTAAGAAATGTTCTTGTACACCAACGCCTCCTCAGTAGGCTCTTAGGTTGAATATTATCGGTATGAAATATTCGCCTCTAGTGGTATTTTAGTTCATCGTACCCTTCGTGGATTTGCTTCAAAAAATGAGTATGTTTTCATGGAGGAATATCTCCTAAATAAATTTAGTCATATCTCGTATACATAGCGACACGACACCCACATAAGCCAATTAAAAGTTTGATACATATCATGTTATATTATTTTTATAATCACCTCATATCATCAACCATTAACTATATTATATTGTGCAGGTTTTCTTTATTTCTTTGAGTTCGTGACAACAATTTTTAACATGAAACTTGTGTTTTGCTTTGAAAAGCTGCGATTATTCAAATAATAATGATCAAACTATACACAATTATTGTATGCAATTATTGTACGTTATTGTACGCAGTTATTTTAATATGAGAAAAAAATGGTAAAGAGAGGTCATGAATGCTGATGAGGATGCGACTTTTAAATTTACTCATACATTTTTTTCCATCTCAAAACTTTGATTTTATAGAAACAAATATATGCACTATCGATTTTCTAAAAAATGTCAAGCCCTTCACGAGAACGATCAAGACGTTGTTCTTCAAAATTCTTACTTCCCTCTAGAAGATGAAGATTTGGCCAAAGCACGAGATTTGTACATTAATATCAAGTGTGAGAATGTTGTAGAAAGAGAGTTAACCAAAGTTCAGTACAGGAAAAATGGTAAATATTTTCATATGCTTGTATATAGTTAGGATACTAGACATTATAGTGAGATATTTAGATAGAGTTTTAAAGCACGACCTCAAAGTCATACTTTCAACTCCACTTACTATAATATGAAGGACTTTTTTTATCGTGGATGTGTTCCTTTTGATATTCCATATAGTAGACATGCTTTTGTGCGTACAACTAGCAACTGTTCTTGGACACCAACGCCTCCTCAACAGGCTCTCAGGTTGAATATTATCGGTATGAAATATTCGCCCCTGGTAGTATTTTAGTTCATCGTACACTTCGTGGATTTGCTTCTAAAATAGGACTATGTTTTCATAAAGGAATATCTCCTGAATAAATTCGGTCATGTCTCGTATACACAACGACACGACCACCACACGAAGCCAATTCAAGGTTTGATACATATCATGCTATATTAATTTTATAATCACCTCATATCATCAATCAATAACTATATTAGATTGTGCAGGTTTCCATTACTTAATTGAGTTCGTGACATGAAACTTGTGTTTTGCTTTGAAAAGTCGCGGTTATTCAAATAATAATGATCAAATTATACACAATTATTGTATGCAATTATTGTACGTTATTGTACGCAGTTAATTTAATAATGATAGAATCTCATTATTAGTCATCTCTACATAATTAACTTGTAATTTGAAAAACATTAATTTAAATTCATGGTCACATCCTTACATTCATGATTGCGGATGAGGATGCTACTCTTAAGTTTACTCATATATTTTTTTCATCTCAAAACATTGATTTTATATAAACAAATACATGCACTACCGATTTTTTAAAAAATGTCAATCCCTTCACCAGAACGATCAAGAGGTTGTTCGTTAAAATTCTTACTTCCTCTAGAAGATGAAGATTTGGCCAAAGCACAAGATTTGTACATTAATACCAAGCGAGCGTGTGAACGTTGTAGAAGGAGAGTTGACCAAAGTTTGGTACAGGAAAAAAGGGTAAAGATCTTAATTAGAGTTTATATGGATGAGATACTAGACATTATAATGATATATTTAGATACGGATTTAAAGCACGACCTCAGTGTCATACTTCCGACTCCACTTGTGGATGTGGTCCTCTTGATATTCCATCCAGTTGACATGCTTTTGTGCGTACAGCTAGTAACAGTTCTTGGACACCAACGCCTCCTAGTGTCATCCTCCCTGCATGCTCTCAGATTGAATATTATCGATATGAAATATTCGCCCCAAGTGGTATTCGTACCCTTCTTCGTGGATTTGCTTATAAAAAAGGAGTATCTTTTCATGGAGGAATATTTCCTAAAGATATTCGGTCATGTCTCGTATACACAGCGACACAACCACTACATGAAGTCAATTCAAGGTTTGATACATATCATGCTATATTATTTTTATAATCACCTCATATCATCAATCAATATAAGTTTTAACTTGAAACTTGTGTTTTGCTTTGAAAATTCGTTGTTATTCAAATTAAAGAAATAATAATTACCAATATTATTCAAAATTATTGTATGCAATTATTGTACGCAATTATACGTAATTAATTTAATAATGATAGAATCTTATGATTAGTGATCCCTACATCTTGTAATTTGAAAAACATTAATTTAAATCTATGGTGTCACATCCTTCCATTTAGAACTCGTTTCCCTCTGTACTAATACAAACATGATGATGGTGTATATGGAAACCTATCGAAGTAACTTTTCCTTAAAAGAAAAAAAAAAAAACGTAAAGAGAGGTCATGGATGCTAATGAGGATGTTGCTCTTAAATTGACTCATATTTTTTTTTTTCCATCTCAAAACATTGATTTTACAGAAACAAATATATGCACTATCGACTTTCTAAAAAATGTCAAGCCCTTCATGAGAACGATCAAGAGGTCGTTCATCCACTCCAAACCCTAATTCTGAAGCAACCGCAACCCCTCCTACTAACCTTAATAACCCAACACCCACTACCAAGCCCAATTCACCTTTCGCGGCCCAAACTATTCCTGCACCCCGTGCCAGCTCCAATACACCCCACCCAATAACCAAACCCAGGCTCACATACACCAGTCCAATCACCTTCCAATGACCCAACTAATACCAAGGTCCCACTTTGAGGACAAAGTGACTTCTGGGGCAAATAATAATGTTAGGATAGGCCCATACCCAATTTATGTTAACCTAAGTCTCACATATATAAGTCAGATATTCTGTAAATAGAAGGAATGAGAGAAAAAGTTTATAGTAAACCTAGTTTTAATATAGTGTAGGAAACTATCAGAAAACATGTTAGTTTTATGATGAAAATGAATATTATATAATGTCATAACTATTGGTTACGATATATGTGAAAAATAGGAAAAACATAAGAAATGAAAGTTAAAATGAGTTTTAATAAATTTTTATATTTTTTTTGTAAATATTGTTTGATGATGATTACTCAAACAATAGTTTTGTATGACAAACGATCTATTAATAACCTTTTAACCTATATTATGTCTCACGGAATGTGATAACTGGAGCTTTATAACTTACCAAATATTTTGTGTTGAGTATTTTATAAGTTAATTCTTACAATAACTCTTCTTCTTAATTTAGTGCAAATATTAATAACATACAAACTAAAGGAGATAGGGAGAAAGAAAGATACACAATCACATAATAGTTTTATACGGGTCAATCAACAAATGAAGTTCCACTAAACAGAGTAATGTTGTGAAGTTATGAACGATTATTGTTTTGGATTATAGCCACTTCTAGTTAACCCATTTAGTATTTATTGGGCTCGTAACTACTTCTAGCTAACCCCATGAGTATTATCTGGACTCTTAGCCACTTTTGGTTAACCCTTTGAGTATTCTTTGGCTCTTAGTCACTCTTAGTTAAAACTGAGTATTCTTTCAAGATGTAGTCATTCCTAGTTAACCTGTTTAAGGGTATTATTTGAATAGCAACTACTCGTGGCTAATAATTAAGTATTCTTTGCCAAATATCCACTATTGACTAAGATTAAGAATTTGTCTAAAGAGTGATCAACAAATCACAAGGTTATCACTAGAGAGAGATAATGTCTTTTGATGTATACATGATTTATGCAATCTCTTATAGTTTGCTAAGTGAACAAGAACAATGTTCTTTATGAAGCTTTTTGTGGTGTAGAAATTTGAGCAACATTTTTTTACTATACAATGTGATCTCTCTCTTGCTTCTTCTTGATGGATGAATTTAAATAGGCGATGAAGAATATAGTTATTGTAAATCTATTTTTGTCCAACACAGTTAAGTGATATTCTTGCATCCGATGAGCTTGACATGAAGGATGCATAAAATGCACTTTTTTGCAATATTAATGGATCTTTTATTCTTTATGCAATATCACAATAACTGAATGTACTTATTTCTTCTTAGGTAGTGGGTCTTTACTTGAATTTGTCTGAAGGGCAAAGTCCAACAAAACAAATAGTTTTTTCCAAAGTTGACAATGTCAGCATTAGGAAGTTGTTAAAGAAAACAACTTTAACTCTTCAACCAAAAGAACATCTGATGTGACTTATACTTGATCGGATCTTCTCGGTAGACAAAAGTAACAAAAATTCCCTGTAACATAGAATACATAGAATAAACATATAGAAACTTATGTAGTATGAAGTTAGCTTAAATTTATGTGTTTTATATGAATATACCAATGCTTATTAGACGTAAAATAAGATTGTACAATCTTATATCGTCTTTTAGATGAAATATGATAATGTTTTATATTTAATTATTTTTTAATACTTAATTAAAATTATGTGTGTTGGACTTTCTTTTAACAATGTCTTTCAGTACAAAAATAATCTTGAAACTTTGATATTTTCTCAAAATATCTCTTCATTATGTATTATACTAAATGATAATATCTTGTGTGTACATGAAGAACCAATTTATTAAGAAAATAAATGTGAAGAGTCAACTTAAATAAATGAAATATTTGATGCTGCGAATGTGTGTGGAGAACTCATTTTGGAAAGAAACATTTTTGGGCTTTTCTAAAAGTTAATAATTTTTATAATTAAAAATGGTTAGAATAAATAATTAAAAAACACTATGATTTTGAATCAGATTATATTAAAATTAATTATTTTAAGATTGAAAAATTTAACGTGTTAGTATTGAAGTGATAAAACGGTCGTATCGGATAATATTGTAAATTTAAAGGATCCAAATGAAAACAGTAAAATTTAAAATTGCTAAAATGATAAGGAAGTAAAAAATATTTTACCAAAAAGAAAAGTGTAAGTTTCATAAATATAATCTGTTACTTATTGATATACATTTAATCATCCTTTTTTTAATCTTTATAAATATAATATACATAGTAACTTCCTTTACCTAATACAAAAAAACCATGAATAAATATTAATAGATAATTGAGAAAGTTGTGTTTTTAAGCACACAGATGAAGTTATTCTAGAAAAAAAGAAGCATAAACGATGAAGCCCTTACATTAAGCATATTGTAAAGTGATGTTTTAAAAAAGAAAATAAAATAAAAAAAAGTTGGTAGTTTAGTTAGGACAGCGTCGGTGGCGGCAATATCGTCATACGCGGAAACCAAGAACATTTTCCTTCACCTTCAATTTTACTTCTAAAGTTTAAATTTATTTAAATAACATAAAATTAAATAGTTTCAGGAATAATCATATTTAAGAGTATTATATCCGTTTCTAAAGAAATGAATAAATATATCATTAATAAATTAAATTAAAAAATTATAGTGATTTATTTATTATATAATTAAGAGTTATTTAGCACCTTGGTGAATCCGAAAATGTTTATTTGTTGAACTAACCCAGCGAATTAAAGCGTGATGGGAGAAAGGTTCACTGCCAGAGGACCACGGTGTTCACGCAATCGATCCCAACCACGAATGAAATCGAGATCGCTAATCTTAATGTACGGTGAGATGAAGATAGTATTACTGTAGTCTTGGATACATAGAAAAAAAACTCCCCACCGCAAATCCACGCTGTTCATATATTCTCTTCTTTCTTCTCTTGTTACTCTCACCACCGCTTCCTCCTGCTTTTTCTTCTATCATATGTCTGATTTTTTTCTCTCACACGCAACCCACAGTGCCAAAGTGTACACACAACACTTCACACACTATTTTTCTTTTTCCTCTTTCCGTTGTGAGTGAGAATAGAGAAGTGATCGAAGAAGCCCTCAAAAAGAGAAGCACTTACTCGAGACATCAAAATGGGATCTGGGGCGGGTAATTTTCTCAAGGTGCTTCTCAGAAACTTCGATGTCCTTGCTGGGTATGTTTCTTCTCTTCTTTCTCTTAAATGTGCTTTTTCTTTTCTTTTAGATTCATATATTACATTGTCTTTTTTTTTGTTTCTATTGCAGGCCTGTCGTTAGTCTTGTTTATCCTCTGTAAGCGCAATCTCAAAATCTCCCTCTTTTCCTTACATTCAGGATTTTGTTTTTCTTGAATATTCCGTTTGCATTTATTCTATCGAACTGTTAGGTCAAATTGTTGCTTGAGAATAAAATACAGCGACTCCTGATTGGCCTGGGTTTTTGTATTATGATGCAGATATGCTTCGATTAGGGCAATTGAGACCAAGTCTCCTATTGATGATCAGCAATGGCTCACTTACTGGGTTCTCTATTCCTTAATCACCCTCTTTGAACTCACATTTGCTAAACTACTTGAATGGTATGCCACGTTTTTTTGTAATCTTTTTTATCATTTTTCTTGTTTGTGTTAATTATTTTTGAAGGTTGATGAGTACTCTGTAAATGCGGTGATAAATTTGTTCTGTTTTCTTGAGAAATTGTAGTTAATTAAAATATACTTCTAGGTTTTAGGGGGTAAGTCTGACTTTGGACACATGTTAATTTAGGGATATTCATGAAATCTTTGTCTTTTTATGATTAATTTGGATGTAATTTATGGTAAGAAAATTAAGAAGAAAAAGCAGCTGCTAAATTATTATGTACATAGACACGAGCATGAATGCAATGAGGTATTATGGAAGGCACCAGAAAAGGCTTCAATGAGAACATTATTCATAATGTAACCAGATGTTGAATTTACTGTAATGTATTTTCTGTGTCATATCAAGCTTTTGTATGAGTTTAGTTGTGACATATATGTTTAGAGTGGTGCAGGGTAATCTATTTAACTTGTGGCTGAATTTTCACAACTATGTGTTTTAGGATTCCGATATGGCCTTATGCAAAGCTGATTGCAACCTGCTGGTTGGTCCTTCCTTACTTTAGTGGTGCTGCATATGTATATGAACATTATGTGAGACCTTTATATGTCAATCCTCAAACCATTAACATCTGGTACATTCCAAGGAAAAAGGACACCTTTGGTAAGCGAGATGACATTCTAACTGCTGCAGAGAAGTACATCCAAGAGAATGGAACAGATGCATTTGAGAATCTGATCAATAGGGTATTTCCATCTATAGAAACCCAGTTGTTCAGTAATTTTGTTTTGTTTTTGCATACGACTTTGTGCTAATAACGGTGCTATCGATTTGCAGGCTGATAAATCCAGAAGGGGTAGCGGTTATTATACAGCGTATGATGAGACTTATTAACTGAAATTAAGTAATTTATGTCTTTCGTGGATGTACATGTTACTTATAGTTTGTTTTTCCCTCTGGCGATACTTTACTCTTTTTTTCCAACCCTGTATTATTATCCTGTAGCTTGGGATTAGTCATCTATGTTTTGTATAATGGCTTATGACGCCCATGGTATGTATAATGTTAGTTCAACAGCAGAAATTCGTTGATTTTATTTATTTATTTTGTTATATTCCCAACAACGATGTTATATAGGAATGCAATTATGTAATGCCACTATAGATCTCATTGCAAAAACATCTTTTTGTAAATCTTGTTATAGTCACCAATTAGCCAGACTAGAAGTAAATTTCTATAGACAACGCCATGAAGTAGACTATACGCATGAACTAAAACTAAAATATCATGCCAGACGAAAACAGATGCAGTAACGAAAATGGGGTTGATATGGTTGCCATATGTATTGAAAATCTCATACTTTAGACAATATTAAACAAAGTAAATTCCTAGAGTCATTCTGAGTCCGTTTCATACGTGGGAGGCCCTGACCACTTCTATTTCCCTCGATCGTATAAAAACACATGTATGCGGGGAGCGGGTAGAGGAATGCAATTGTATATATTTCCAATATATTAAAGTGGTGAATAGGGGTAGAGGAATACAATTGTATATATTTCCAATATATTAAAGTGCGGAATAGGGTAGAGGAATACAATTGTATATATTTCCAATATATTAAAGTGATGAATAGGTAGAGGAATACAATTGTATATATTTCCACTATATTAAAGTGGTGAATAGGAGTTGAAATCAAGTAGACCATAGTTTGCTAAACTTTCTCCCTCGTAGTTAACAGAGATTTACTCCATCTCTTTTTATCACTTTTTGTTCTTTAAAAATCATAACCACTCATTTTTTGTTTTAGTAGCTTACGTGGATGATTTTATTCTCGCATAGGAAATACATCATACCAAGCATTTTCTTAATCACCAATTCAGAATTCATGAGTTGGAAATCTAAAATGGTATTTCGGATTTGAAATTGTTCGTTCTCGCAAAGAAATACATGTTTGCGAAAGGAAATATGTTTTGGAAATACTTTCTGACATGGGTCTCCTAGCTGCTAAACCTTCCAAAACTCTTCCGACCAAAGATACCATGATTCACAAGAGTGATGGAAAACCCTAGATGATCCGGCTGTTTCCACATGCTCTAAACTTCAAACTTTAAACTTTTTTAGATTTTGATTGCACAAGCTGTGTGGATACTAGAAGATCCACCACCTGCATCTTACCTTACCAAGCTGTCTGAAATTTAACCCCTAAATGAAACAGGGTTGAACTTCTTTCAACGCACTATCTTCTAATTTTTTTTTCACAAAAACACATGTATTTAAAAAAATAAATAAATATTGAAACCAATTCATAAATTAAACTCATTTACTATTGAAATTTGGTCCAGCACAAAGTTCAATTCTCAATTATTAACAATACCACCAATTTTTTTTCTCTCTTTGTGTTTTCTTATTTCTAAAACTAATTAAAACATAGCCTGAAATTCTAGTGAAATTTTTAATGTACTCACCTTCCTGCCAAAAAAATGGATAAAAACCGATTAAAAAAAATATTTATACCAACAATTTTAACATTATACCAAAAAAAAGATATTAACCTTTCTAAATTTAATTAAATTCTCAACAAATATTTTACTTATTTCTATTACGTTTTTATCAGACAAAACTACCCCATTTTACTTTAATTCTCTCTCTAAATTATTTCAAATCAATCCTTCACTTTTTAGACTTCAATCTAGCATAAGAAAAAATCTAAAATAGAACACAAGTAAACGGGAGATAATATAATTTATGTAATACTAGATATAAAAATAATGATATAATTTTAAAAAATGATATAAGAAGATAATATATGTATATATATATTAATAATATTAATAAAAAATTAGCTATTTATGTAAAATTTCCCGAAAACCAAATCTCCAGAATTACATGGGAATCTAGGAAAAAAAATGAGGATCCTTTAGTATTATTTTTTGGGTCAACAACAAATGAGGAGCAGCCAAAGAAAGAGGGCATAATTCAAGTGGGCCAACATATTCCGAATTGGTCTCTTTTCGGGTTTTGTGAACGATGGATCGTAGAATGGGCCTTAGTGAAAAGCCCGGCCTTCCCAGAACTAGGGTTTTGAGATCACATAAAAGGGAATCTGTTTTTGAACCCTAGCTGCGAAACCTAGTGCACCGGAAGGGTTGAGAAGCAGACAGAGAGGAGCCATGGTGCACGTTTCCTTTTACCGAAACTGTGAGTATTCTAAACTGTACTCAATACATCTAAGCATTGATGTTCTATGCATTTCGTTATCTGAAACTTCATTTAATTTAATCTCATTGTGATATCTGTGATCTGAGAATGAAACACAATTTCCAATAGGATTGAATAGGTTATTTGTTTATTTGTGATTGAATAGATGGGAAAACGTTCAATAAGCCTCGTCGTCCATACGAGAAGGAACGTTTGGACGCCGAGTTGAAGCTGGTTGGGGAGTACGGGCTTCGCTGCAAGAGGGAGTTGTGGAGGGTTCAGTACGCCCTCAGCCGTATCCGTAATAATGCCAGGAATCTGTTGACACTGGATGAGAAGAACCCGCGCCGAATCTTCGAGGGTGAAGCACTTCTCCGAAGAATGTTCCGTTACGGACTTCTCGACGAGACGCAGAACAAGCTCGATTACGTGTTGGCCCTCACCGTTGAGAACTTTCTCGAACGCCGCCTCCAAACCCTCGTCTTCAAGTCTGGCATGGCCAAGTCCATTCACCACGCCAGAGTCCTCATCCGCCAAAGGCACATCAGGTCCTCTATTTTTCACCATAATCATCAAACCATTGTCGATATTTGTTCATTTTAGATCATATGCAATGATATTGATTTTCACTCCGAATTGATTTAGTATCGTGTGTTGAATAGGAATCTCTGTTGCATAATTACAGCTTGATGATTAAATACATATTGATATTTTCCTAATACTTGGATTAATTTTCGTTGAATAAATTATGTGGTTTTTAATAGAGACTATTTAGTATGTTTAATATGTTTCTTGATGGTAGCTTCTTTGGGAATGAATATTGATGTTGATTGGGATTTTGCAGGGTTGGGAGACAGGTGGTGAACATTCCATCGTTCATGGTTAGGGTTGATTCTCAGAAGCACATTGACTTCTCACTCACGAGTCCACTTGGTGGTGGTCGTCCTGGACGCGTGAAGCGAAAGAACCAAAAGGCTGCCGCTAAAAAGGCTGCTGGCGGAGATGGAGATGAGGAGGATGAAGATTAGGTTATTTTTGGCTAGCAATCTTTTAAGATATTTTGCCCACTATTTAATTTGTGATGTAGACATTTTAGAATTTTGTCATGCTCTGACTCTTATAGTTTTTGCCGTCCTTGTTTCTTGTTTGAGGTGAAGTTTTGCCTGAGATATGATGATTTTGAACTGTTCTTTCTAAAAGTGATCAATTGTTGCTACAATGCTTGTGGTGATCTCTGGTGTTTTCATAATTTGAACCAACTACTGTTACATCTGTGATTATAGGCTGGAAGGCATTTAAAAAAAATGATTTGGTAAGGTGCCCAATACAATAGTTTTGGTCTCAATTACAGATTATAGAAGTACATTGGACATTTGTTGTAAAACATCACAGAAAGTAGCAAGAATATTTGTGCATTGATTTTCTGTTTAGTCTTGTTGTGTAGTGCCTGCTGATATTAAGGATTTTTAAAATGGTGTTTTAACATTATGTTTGGAAGTCCAAACCAACGTGCCTAACTTTTAGCAGTATGCTTTGCAATCTATCTGTCTGTCAAGTGAACACTTAAGATGTTTTGTTGAGGTTTCTGACCTCACTTGCCAATAGACTAGACATTTTTTTTGCTTGCCCCCGTGCTTAATTCGATCTTGCTACAATTATAGATTGGATTTCAAAATCAGTGCTTGAGTTAGATACCTCAGTAGTCAATGTTTGTCCTCATTTGGTAGAAATTTTCATTATATCAGCTAGATTTATAACTTTAGTACTGTTTACATGTTTGTATTTTTTTTTCTGTAAAAATCAACAGTTTTTACATATTAATTACTTTAGCAATATTGGAATAAAGTGATCAAGAGTTAAAATTTATACTAATAGCATGATTAAAATGTTAGTAATTAGTAAAATGACATTTTATATTATTATGAAGAAAAGAAATGAATGTATATCCTACAACTTAACAAAATCGAACAATCTTTTAATTATTATTCTTTTGTAAACAGTATGGCCGATGGAATTATAAATTACAATTAGTCATAAATTAGAATCATAATTATTTAAATTATAATGCTTTTGTATTTTTTTTCAATTCTCCATTTATAATAATATATATGTAATGATATTTTAACTATTTATTAAAATTTAATGTTTAATTATTATATTATTTTATTTATAAAATATTTTATATTTATATTAGCACTGTTACAACTTTTAAATTAGTGGAGATTAATTACGCAAAGTTGATGAGAAACTAACTTATTATGTTATTAAATTAAAATTGATATGATAAACTAATTTATAATTTAATCAAAGTAGCTTATTATATTTAAGATTGACAGACTCTTAAAACAAAAACATGATATATATACTTCAATTATTTATTAAAAGCTAATATTTGATAATTATATTATTATATATTGACTTAAAATATGCACTGCTTATGGCAAGTTAACGACAAACTAATTATACTTATGAAAAAAATAAAAGAAAATTAGTAAAAGAAATACTCATAACACATTTAAAGTATATTTATTTTGTTTTTCTACATAAGCAACTTTATAGACTATACTTGTTTAAGTTATTTAGCCTTTCAAATACCATCGTTTAATTTTATAATAACCAATTTCTGGGATTAATTGATAATATTAGTTGATTTTTATAAAAGATTTCATTATATCGAGTATGTTTCAATAATTCTTAATTCATGATCTGTAGAGATTTATGTTATCACAAACCGATACGGGTTCAAATAGATTAAAGTAAATATTAAATTCAAAGTTGGTGTTAAAGATTACAAATTGATTTATTATACTTTTGAATATGAAACTAAAGATACTAATATCTCAGTAGCATTCAGACTAACTCCTCAACTTGGAGATCCACTTGTAATTTGAGTGTTTTTTTAAGTACGGGTGTAAGAAGAAAGAGGTGTATGAAGAAACTCCATTCAATCCTTAATTTATAATATATTTAATGATAATGATTTTTTAATAGTGTTTATTTATTTATTTATGAAATGCATAAATTGTTTAAGTTTCAATACTCATTTTTTATAATAAAAAATAAATATTATATATATTATTTTATACTTTTTTAAATTAAAATATTAATTATGATGCAGGTTAAATGGCGAGGTAGACCAACCTGCATTATCACTCTATTTTGCTCACTTTCTAGGTCGCTTCTTCTTGCATCTCCATACGTTCTTGTGTCAACCCCATAAGTTTTTGTATTTAAAAAAATGTTCTTTTGTAAAAAAACTGAACTATAGTTTATCTTATGGATTACATAATCTGGAAGTCTATTTCCAAATTTGTGATTTGGTTTCGGATTACATAATTTAGAAATCTTTCTTAGATATGAGATTAACTTTTGGATTATGTAATCCATAATATATTCAGATTACAAATTCATACACCACTCTCAAATCCATAAAAGACTTTTGAATTATATAATCCATAATACTATTTTTCTAAAATATATTTTAGATTACATAATCTAGAAGCTATTTCCAGATTCAAGATTAACTTCTGGATTATGTAATATAAATTTTTTTTTTAGATTGCTTCTGAATTTTATAAATTTATAAACTTCCGGATTCAAAGATATTTTTCAAATTAAGTAATCCAGAATGTTTTTAAAAATGAAAAAAATGAAAGACACTCAAATCAATTACAAACCAATACAAGAAAAGAGTGTTGGTACTTGGGAATGAGATAAAATGGAAAAAAAAAAAAGAAAAAAGGTGTGTAGGATAAAAATGTATTTTTTGACATTCAGTATGAGGTGCTGCAAGTATGTATGGAGGTGCAGTAAGAAGCAGCCCACTTTCCAATGTCAAAATTTAAAAAATAGAAATAAAAACTTTGTTTGAGAGAATGGGTTGAAGCCATGACCTTGATATTGATTTAACTAGTTAAGTTGATTTTATAAAAATATGTTTGTTTGACACATAAATTCATTTAAGCATTATTTAGCTTATTTGAAGTAGTATGTCAGATAACTTTTTTACTTATCATATGCTAAAAGTAGCTTTAAAGGCAACTTATAACTACCTTTATCGAATAAACTTGTCTCCCTCCTCACATCTGTATATGTTCTAATCTTTGTTCCTATGTTAACTAATTCAAAAAAACTATCTTCAGTATTTTCTTCAGTTTTTCGTTTTTTATTTAAAAAATATTTTTTCAATACATAATTTTTAATTCTCTCTCTTAATTTTTTTATTTTTCACAAAGTTACAAATTTTTTTATGTTTCATTAGAATGGTTTATTTTATTTCAGAAAACACAAACCTTAATTTCATTAAATTAAAGAGTTTTTAGATACATATTTGATTATTTTTATTTTTTTATAATATTTTTTTTTACGTAAGAATGTATGATTATCAATTTTAAGTGTCTAAACTTTTAGTACTCTTTTGAAATTTATGCAATTTTTTTATATGTAATATAAAACAAAATAAAATATGTATTTTTTATATTAAATATTTAATAATATCATATTTTTTTATTAAAAATTATTTAGTTATTAATGGGAACAATAAAGGATGAGTACAAGTGTGTATATATATATATATGAAGATGATTTTTATTTAAATAATGGGGATGCGGATAGTTAAATGTGTATCCACGCCATTCCTTTTGTTATACATACTTATAATGTGATTCATCTATAATAAGAAATATTGTGGGTGAAAAAAAAATGCTATTTATTATTAAAGGTGACTACCAAATTTTGTTAGGAAATATAAATTATTAATAAAATATTAGTAGTTAAAATTTTTGTAACTTTAATACTAATTTAAAAATTATTTTATAAATTTTTATTAATAATAAAAATTATTTTAAATATTTATAATTTTTTTTTAAAAAAAATAGTTTTTAAAATAATATCTAGTTTAGTCAATAGTATAATAATAAATTATTTTTTATCTTTAAATTTAATTTTTATTTAATAATTTTTTTATAATAATAAATTCAAAATTATAAGATTCTTTATTAATAACCCTTTTCCTCCAAAATATCAAGCTTTGTGATCTCACATTTTGCCTCAACATGTTTTTTCCTCTTCCTAACATAAGATAACAACAATTTACATCACTGGTAATACTTGTGATCTTGTGATTGGCGCATAAATCTCCTCTACCACATTATGTGTGTTGATGTTGCACCACTCTTAATTTTGTCTTGTGAATAGTTGTTGTCACATTAGTTACATTTAATTTACTTGTGTTGATTTCCCTTGTGAAAAAAATATATAAAAATCACAATTATTCATTTCTTTTACAACTAATAAATGTCTATATTAAAGGTGGATTAAGCAATGTAATTAAAAATTTTAAGAATTAAAGAATATCATAAAATTTTGACTATGTTCTTCCTTTTCTAAAGTTTAATTGTTCAAACGTATTAATGCAAAAAATGATTTTCCAACCCATTTTGTCAAATATATGTCAAAGGAGTCTCATTTATGACAAAAAAAAATTAATTATATTCCTTAAACTAGATCTTCTAGTATTTCACATTGATTAGGTGTTTTGGGCATTGGATCAAAAATCTAAAAGACTTCCTAAAAACATGTTGGGTAAAAGAATACTAATTATCAATTGAAAATTGCATGATACGATGTATTAACGAATTTTTATTTCTAATATATATTAACCATTTTTTATAGGCCCAACAAATACTCGCTAGGATAGACTCAAAATGGCTCTTATACCAAATTAAGAAGTGGACTTTAAGCCTAACTCAACCCCATAAAACCGGCTCATAGGGTTGAGGTTTGCACCCACTTATATACAATGAAATGCTCTAATCTCTAGTCGATGTGGGATCTCCAACACTTATACCAAGAATTTATTTAGTAGCTTCAATATTCTTCATAGAAAATGACTCGTTTAATTGTTTCTTCAACATGTTAATTGCTCACCAATAAATATACCATGAAAAAAATTAACAAGATAATAATAGAGATACAAGTGTTAAAAGATAGTCTTTTGTAGCTTTGCTCATATATTATAACAAATTCAAACTTATTGTACTATTATCTTTCAACTCTCTTCAACATGTAGGATCTTTCTTAGACATATATAGTTTTTATTGCCTTCAAGAATAGTAAACCACACAATTACTTCATGTAGATCTCTTCTTTCAAATCATCATAAAAGAAGAAAGTCTTCCTATCCCTTTGTTCCACCTCCAAATAAAGTGTAAAGTTAAACTTAATACAATTCTAGGGAATGACATCTTAACAAATGGTGAAAATATTATTAAAATCAACAATATTTTTTATTGAAACCTTTCACTACTAATCTAGCTTTATACCTATAATACAAAGGGTTACTCTCATGCTTAACCCTATATATGTACTTGTTATCCAAAAATGTTCTTATCCTAAACCCTAAACCCTTAAACAACTTCACCAAATAAAGAAAATGTGGTTGTTGTTGGAGATCCCACATCGACTAGAGATAAGGACATTTCATAATATATAAGTGGGTGCAAACCTCAACCTCATGAGCTGGTTTTATGGGGTTGAGTTGGGCTTAAAGTTCACTTTGTAATATGGTATCAGAGCCATTTCGAGCCTATCCTAGTGAGTATTTGTTGGGCCTATCGTGCCACCCGCTATCGGGTCGCTATCGGACCACCCATAATATATAGTCCCACGCACGAGTTGGCAGTCTCGGCGTGAGGGGGTGTGTTGGAGATCCCACATCG
>Ga0123342_1006274_pt1 | contig 16600 bp, 10 predicted proteins | sample Turbeawhitnodule_FD_89960 | JGI IMG/M metagenome (GOLD analysis project Ga0123342, IMG submission 89960) | Root nodule microbial communities of legume samples collected from Mexico - Turtle bean Mexico white nodule | ecosystem: Host-associated > Plants > Roots > Nodule | place: Mexico: Nepantla... | reverse complement strand
TAAAAAAAAAAAAAAAAAAAAAAAAAAAAAAAAAAAAAAAAAAAAAAAAAAAAAAAAAAAAAAAAAAAAAAAAAAAAAAAAAAAAAAATTTATAAAAAAAAAAAAAAAAAAAAACATTGGTAAGAGAGCTTTTTCAAAACCGTACAAATTAGATAACTTTTCAGAGTTGACTTCAAAATAAGCATAAACAATATTTCATGAAGAACATTAGCTTGAAAATTGTGTTCATATCATCAAAGAAAGCAAAAAGATGTGTCTAATCACCAGATGACACATTTGTATCTATCATGATCCTAAAAGAAGACTTGTGTCTATTAGACAAAACACTTTCATGATTTATACTTTATCAACCTAATCAAAATCAAACAAAAAAATTTGTTGAACTTAAATATATTAGAAACAAATATATTTGATATCACGCCTTCACGAATAAGTATTTTTACTTATTATAATAACCATTGTCCAGTGATTTAATGTTTACATATACTTGTTAATTTTTTACTTGGTCACAATGTTGTGTATAACATTGTAAAAGAAATCACCACATATTTAAAAATATGGTAAATTGGTAATGAAATATGGTTTTTTAACATTTATTATATTATTTAAGTTTATAGTTCTACTTTAATTTTTTTTTTGTCATTAATGTGTCCACTTCATAAATAACATCTTGGATAGCAGGTGCAAGATTAGAGAGTTTTTACTAAATAAAACTCAAGGTATATTTAATTGCATCAATTATACATTGGTTTATTTTTTTATCTAAATTAGTTATCACTACAAGAAAATTATTAAATAAAAAATTAATTTTAGAGATAAAAAATAATTAGTTGTTATATTGAATAAATGAGATATTATTTTAAAAATTAAAAAAAAAATATTTAATTTAGTCAATATAACAAGTAATTACTTTTGGTATCTGAAAATGATTTTTTATTTAATGATTTTCTTATAATGTAGGTTGAATCCATACCGAACTTGAATGTAATAAGCAAATTAGAAATTAGAAGTTATGAATTCTAAATTTGGTAGCAAAAACTTGGTAGCTAATTAGATATTAATTTAGAAACCATTTAACAATAATAAAAACTAATTTAGAAATCAATTTTTTTTTTAGTTTCTAAAATGTTCTCTAATTTAGTCACTATAACAACTAATTATTTTTTGTTTTTAAAATTAGTTTCTATTTTCATAATTTTCTTGTAGTGGCTCTTATTTAAAAAATAATTTATGAATATATATAAAACGTAGTCGATGCTTCATATGTATTGAAAATAAGTCCAATTAAGCTTAAATTTATTATAAACTTAGATATTTTTAATTGATTTTTTTATAAAAAAAATTCTGTATATTTAAAATTTTATATTTATTTTGTATATAATTGAGATAATGTCACTGTTATTTTACATTATTATTTTTTTATATATCTTTATATAAAAATGACTTAATTTGATTTTAATTCTTTTATAAGTTTGAGTGTTTTCAATTCGTTTCTATCAAAATTATTTGTTCTATTGAGTGTTAAAAATTAGAAACTTAATTAAAAAATATCATTTTTTTAAATACTTAATACAATAATATATTTTAATATAAATTTAATTAAAAATATTTAAATTTATGAGAGAATGAAAAAATAACTACGTCATTTTTTGATTTTTTTTATATAAAAATACATAAATCATATAACTCAAAATTTTATAATAATAACTTAATTAAAAATATAATTTGTTGATATTTGATAAAATATTTTTTAATAAAAAAGGAATTAAAAATATTGAAAGTTTCCATCCCATCTTCTTGATATAAGAACTGCTTTTAGTTGGGATGCAATGTTTGTTAAACTCCAGGTGCTTATTTTTAAGTAGCAATGTTAACACTTTGGATGGGTCCAACAAATCATTTTTAATGATAAATCATATTTATGTAACAAATAATTTAAAATAAATAAATAATTGATGTAATGTAGGAGTGAATGGTTATTTGTGAGATTCATTTTGTATTGTTCTAAAGTTATTATATTGAAGTGAAAAGCGTTGCTTAACTTATAAGAAATAAGAATAAGTAAGTGTAGTGATCAAAACCATTTAAAACGTGTTAAAAGAGAAAGAGGTACTAGGCTGAAACGATATGAGAGTTTATCTATATGTGATTATTGATACTTTAATTTTGTTTTAATTAATCTCCAAACTTTATCATGCACCTTAATTTTATTCAAATTGATATTTACTATTATTTTTTATAAATAAATACCAAAAAAAATAATTCTATTATAATTATTTTTTTAAACTTATTAATTTTCTACAATTATTTTTTCTTACGTCTTTGAGTTAAATAATAATTGTAACAGTATATTATTAGTAGTAATAATAATTAAACGAAAATTTATTTAACTCAACTGTTAAAAAAATTATTTATGAAAAATAATAATTTTTAAGAAGTAATTATAATAAAATTAAAGTTTTATATGTCTATTTATAAAAAAGAAAAGTAAGGATCTATTGGAACAAAGTTAAAGTTCAATTATAGATGAACAAATTAATACAAGGATCAATTAAGATAAAATCAAAATTTGAGATTTCTATATGTAAAAGGAGTAAAGTTTTAGGGATTAAATGTTGTTTTCCCTTATTATCATGTACTTTTTTAGAATATTGTAAAAATAAAAACCAAATGATACAAGTTAATTGGATTATGTTAGATCAATGGAGGCATTACAAGTTATTTAAACTTAATTTAGGATTGAAGTAATTAATGAGATAATGTTTTAGCTAAAAATTGATTATAATTGAAGCACGAGTCATCATCCTAGTATGTGAGAGGTAATCAAAGGCGACAACACAAGCAAAGAACACGACAAACATCAAAGTACTGCATGCAGACGCAGTCAACATCTATGTTTGGAATGAGATATATATATAAAAGGATAAAGAAAAAAGATCACACCTCATCGAAGCCCTTTATGATAAAACGAAAGCCCTACTTTTCACATAAGCCACTGCAGAATGCGCAATGAAGGAAGACATGCATGCATGTAAAAACCATCTGCAAAAGTGGAAAGTAAACCAGATAAAAAATTCAAAAGGAGTCTCTTCTTCTTCCTTTATCCCTTTTCCACGTTTGTTTTCCACTCATTTCAAGTTTCCACACCACGCTAAGAAACCTAAACATCTTTCTTATACTAGCCAACAAAAACCAAACCATTCACTTCCCTTTATATATATATTCTTGCCTCTTAACTGATGCTGAGCAACAGCTAGATTAAGATTACTCAAACCCTTCCATTGTATGAATGCTGATCAACCATGGCAACACCAGCACTGGCTTCAATAGTACAGCCAGAGCAGCAACAAGGTGAGCCAGAAGGTGTTCCAAGCACTACTGGTTCTAGCACATGGAAGTCTTCAGGATCTGTTGGTCCGTTTTTTGCTGTCATGTCTGTGCTTGTGATTCTAGCTGTTGTTTCTTGCTATTTGGGTCGCAAGTGGAGTCGAAGGCCGAAAACCCCCTTGGAGAGTATCAGAGGGAGAGGGTTTTTTGGGTGGCTAAAGCGCGTGTGTAGGGAACGTATTGGAAATGATATCGAAGTTGGGGGTGTTGGGGCCAAGGTCATGCATCAAGAAATTGATGATTGTAAGGTCACAGATGGTGAAGTTTCTCACCAAAACACAACCCAAGTTTGTTAGATTTCAACATCATTAATCACATCTCTGTCATACTAATTATCATATAATGTATATTTCAAGATGTTGGTTTAAATCAATCAAGTTTTTTAATTTTGATAAAAACCTAAAATAATTATTGTAAAGTAAGTACAAGAAAGTCTTATTCATTTACCTAAAAACAATAATTAATGTCTATATAAATGCTTCCAATAAATACTCCAATAATGAATGACTTTCTTTTTCTTATAGTGTCTGAGAAGAAGACTTGATGATGGCTCTCTAGCAATAAATAAGAAAAGGAGATGAAATTAATAATGGCGATTTGTTGAACCATGGACATGTGGTGGTGAATTTGAAAAGAACATTAATGCTAACATGCATGTGGTAAGGGATATTAATTAATGCTAACATCAAGTGTGGAATGGTACATTGTGTACGTTCCAACAATAATTAACGTATGGAGACAAATCCAACTGTTTTTCTTTCTCTTTCAATGAATCGAAAATGACAATATTCTAATTAAAAAAGAGTGTGAAGATAAAGCCACCTCAACATAGCTGTAGACTTCAGCTGGAAGAGAGGGAACATCACATTCACATGATTTATATACAATTTTTTTCCTTAATCCAACTACACTGTCTTTTAAGAATAAAATATATCTTTTAAAAATAAAATTATAATAAATTTCAAAATCAATACAACTATTTTAAAAATTAAACTATAGTGGTACTCAGAATGAAACATCGTAGATAGGAAACTTCATGAGGGCACAGTAGTTAATCTTATATAACCACCGACGCGGTTTCTGTTCCCATGCTCCAGCTCACACATCCACGTCTCCTTCTCCTTTTCCCTTTGTTTCTCGTTCTTCGCATTGCAAATTCTGCATATTCATCACTACTTACCATGTCAAAGCTTCAAGTGCACCAAGTGAACCAACTGAGAGAGATATTTGGAAGATTTGACATGGACTCAGATGGGAGTTTAACGATGTTGGAGCTTGCAGCGCTTCTGAGGGCACTGGGGCTGAAGCCTTCGGGGGACCAAGTCCAAGCACTGTTGGCCAACATGGACTCAAACGGCAATGGGAAAGTGGAGTTTGAGGAGTTGGTGAGGGCCATTTTGGCTGACATAAACGAACAGGTTTTGGTGAACCAGGAACAGCTCCTAGGGGTGTTCAAGTACTTCGATCGCGACGGCAATGGTTTCATAACGGCGGCGGAGTTGGCCGGGGCCATGGCCAAAATGGGGCAGCCTCTCACGTACCGAGAGCTCACAGAGATGATCAGAGAGGCTGACACTGATGGCGATGGCGTTATTAGCTTCACTGAGTTTGCCTCCATCATGGCTCGCTCTGCTTCTGATTTTCTTGGCCTCTCCTTCCGCTGACCTGTATATTCGTTTCATACATTTTCCTTTTCATTGATTTTGTAGCTTCTTTTGAATGATTTAAGCAAATAAGGGTTCTTGGTTTCTACTACAATGCTACTCATGTTTTTTTCTGTCAGAAAAAAATATTTTTGGTATTCTCAACTGAAGAAAAATATGGAATGAAGAATTAACACTATATAATATTTTTATGAATCCTCCAACATATTTAGATAATCAGAAAATATAAGACATCAAATATATTTATATTAAAAATATTGCAGCATTTTTCTGTTATATATGAATTTCGTTACACTTTTCCTCTAAATATGGAAATTAATTACTGATTTATAAATGAATATTAATACTTATCCATAATTTCTGCAATTTTGAACATTATTTTCATCTTAATTTCTAATATATTTTCTTGTAACAAATACTTTTTAAGTAATTTATATGATGTTTTCTTTCAAAGGAATTTTGTTTAAGAATTTTTAAAATTTTATTATTTTATATTTATTTCTTTTTTCTTTTTTACCTTTTTCTCTATCTCTCTTATCCCTTAGTCAAAAGTTTAACTTTTTTCCTAGTCGAGATATTCTAAAATATTAAAATAAGAAGTTGTCTAAAATATTAAAATACGACGTTGTCAAAGTCAATAGTGATAAATTTTATAATGAATATTTATAAGTGAAAATTGAGATAATAAATTAAATGCTATAACTTAATTTTCTCAGTCATCACAAGTACCATCGTAATTTTGTTTGCCATTATTATAATCAGTGATAGTGTTTAACAAATATTGTTGTTTTGTTATCGTCTACATAGTCTAATCATTCATTAATTAGTTTATATCATAGCCATATTCAAATATAAGATAAGAACTTATCTTATACTTTCGACCTATCACATAGTTATAAGTTCAAGTCTTAAACATGTACTAGGATCAATCATGCATCAAAAATTCTTTACTGGAGAGAGATATATGTGATTTGTGAAAAATAAATTATTCTTAGTGTTTGTATCTCAAGATGATTATACTTTCTTGATACAGATAAGAACAACATAAACATGTCACTTTCTCAATAAATTTACTAGTTTTAATTAAAAGTTAAGAAAACATTTCATGAAAAACTAAAAACATTAATTAATATATTTTATAGAGAGAAAAAACTGATCACTGTGGTCATCTTAGTACATGGTTAGTTTTGCATACAAAACTTTTTGACATATATGATATGAACTCTATTGTACAGGATAGTCCTCTATGTTAGTGTTATTTGATCTCAATCAGGGTTTATCAGGCTAAAGGACTAAGTGATTCTGCGTGATTTGTTTAGGTACGTGATTTTTCACTTTGAACATTGTTATTGTTATCATTACATTTTCGTTAAAGAAATTTCTTTATAGAATACGTGATGCATAAATTTGACGACACCCAGAAACAATCAAGATGTTTCTGTAACCATGAAATTCTGTTGTGCGTTTTAAAATGCCAAAAAATGAAATTCTATTCACCCAATGATCGCAGGACAAAGATACAGAATGTTGGGAAGAATGTGTACCATGAAAGAATGAATCAATATATTCTTCTATCCTAGGATAAAATACATCATACATTGTTGTTGACCATAGCCCTCTTTCTAATCTGGAAGCAGCCAGATTTTATCATAATCTTCTCAACAAAAAATACCAACGACAGACTGCTTTATTGTGCTTTGTTTAAGGATTCATGTCATGCAGCATAAGGAAAACGGTCCTTTACCTTAAATATGTACAAGGTTTGTAACCTATGGAAAAATTTACATCCTTGTTTTTTGTTTTTCTTTTTACCAATGAATCCAAAGGGGATGACAACAACAACAACAAAATTCTGGTTATCGGTCCTCAAACTGCCCTTCAGAATGGTTGGATGATTCAAGTATTGTGGATGCTGTTTCAGGTCTTGATGATGATTCAACTCTTCTGGATGCATTAAAACGTTTGGATGCTTCCAAACGAGCTGTGAATCCAACTGTTGTGTGTCTTATTGATCGCTGCCTTACCATATTGCAGTATTCTGGATCACTTGTTTGGCCGTCTTTCCTTATCCATTGAATCATTTGATGATACATGGGGAAGAAACGCATTTGGATGGACGCATAGACGAAATATGGAAGGAGGGAGGCAATGAGAATGAGCAAAGTGATAATCCAGAAATATGGTGCTGGTGCAAGAGCTTCAATGAAGACCTTATAGGCAGTGGTGGAGAAGGAAGGGTCTATGGCTCCATATGCCAAGAGGAATATATACCAGAATATAATGCTTCCCCAGATGAATATATGTTGTACATAAGTGAAGTAAGTGATAGATAATGCCATTTGGCAATTCACCACCCACACAACACAGGTGTACATGGTGGCACCAAGAACTTCCAGCTCCACAACTTCACCTCCTTTGCGGAAAGCCTGCTGTTCCATGGCATGGATGCAAAAGAAGAATATTATGGCAGAAGTCACAACTCCATTAACTACCCAACCGATGATCCGTTTCCAGCTAAATAGGATGTTTTGGATGCCTTCTTGGTACAATAATGGAAACTGTAAAATGAAAGCAAAACAAAGGTTTCATGAGAAGACTACAAACATGTATTTTTGAACTATATCGTGAAGCTACTGAATTCGGAGGCCTACCTTGAGACATAATTTGGAAGAGACATCCTGATCAAAGACTCCCAATGCAATTACAGGAAGTGAAGTGAAGAATACATTATATAGGGACATGAACCAATCATTGTATGCAGCTTGCCCGGAGAATGAGGCATATATCTCAAAGAAGAACAGAGTGAAGCCGAAGGCAATATTCTTGTAAAAGAAGTAGCAGATCTGCCAAACAAAAGGTCAAGTTTGTCACAAACCAAAATAATTGTAGTAATCTTAGTTGAACAAAGACTTTGCAATATGGTGTCATCAGTGCAATTACATGTCAAATTAAGAATCTTATAATATTATGTAACATATGTGAAGACAAGGCAAGATTGTTACCATTGATGATATCCTTCTGTAACACCAATGTCCGTGCACAAGAAGTAACCGCTCAAGAAACCGAAATTGGGCTATTGCAATATCACTTGACATAACAGCCTGGAAGTTTTAATGAAACAGATAAGTAAAAACATAAGAGACAAAAAATTAAAAACAATACAAATTCAGGGTCGGGGTTAATGAAATAAAGGAAAAAAATATGCAAGATATTAGAAATTTACCTGCATGCCTTCCACACCACTGATACCAATTCCAATGTCTGCTTCTTGGAGCATTCCAACATCATTTGCCCCATCTCCAATAGCTAGTGTTGTACTGCCAGTTCTCATCTTCACCAGTCTTGTAACCTGCATTATTATTTAGAAGATATTTTAGAGACTGTGCATGGAAAACCACCAAAGGATGAGACTATGATTTGCTCTTAAATATAATATAGCTTTGCGGTAAAAATATCTTTGCCTTGTTGATCATCATAAACTTCAATAGATTTATTTCAAGTAAAACATCAAATTCAAGCCTAACTATAACACAATAACTAGAAGACAAACTTGTGCAACCTGAACTTTTATATATGAAGATAAATAGTACATAGCTGGAGTTTTTTTGGAAAAAAGAACTTACAAGTGCTTTCTGCTTGGGAGAGGATCGACAGCAGATAACAGATGCACAGCCAATGGCAAGTTCGAGGAACAAATCACTTACACCATCTTCTAGTGCATATGTAAGAGACTTCCCATCAATGATCAGGGCTAAGGCCTCATAATTTTCATCTGATGAAGAAAGTAATGCACTTGCCTCCCTTAATTGACGAATAACACTTGACTTAATTGCCTGAAAAATCAATAAGATTCCATAAGCCCATCAATACATATTGAACTATAAAAACAAGAAAAATCCACCCTCCTCCTCCCAATAACCTGGCATGCAATCCAACTGATAAATTTTGTACATCTAGTTATAATATTCAGTTTTGCAAGTCCCTTTGTAGCACATTCTAATTCATACATGTTATATATGGGATCTCCCTGTTGAACTTAAGTAAAATAACAACCTAAAGAGCATGCAATCATCTCATGACATGATAAATGGCAATCAGTATCTGTTGACAGAAGTTAAGGATCAGAGTTGTTTACCACATCAGCAGCAGACTTGTCCTCCATTTTCTCCAATGCTTTGTTTTCTGGAGTATCTGAGCTAATTATAATTTGTTTCATTCCTTGTCTGAGTAAACTACAAGAAAATCTGCAACCACACAGAAATTTCCAAATCAGTGACCTCATATTGCTTGCACACACAATTCCAAAATTTATTGATAATTTTTTGCACTTACCCTATATTAATTGCTGTCTCCATTTTATCACCAGTTAAAACCCATAGCTTAATTCCAGCCTGTGCTAGCTTGTCAATGCATTCAGGAACCTGTGCAACATGAACTGATTCATAAGAACACAATATATAGAACTATTATAATAAACTTATTGTGATAATAGAATAAGACAAGGAAATTTTCAAAAAATGATGAATTAAAAAATGTCAAAATTGTGATCACAAAATTTCAATTATATGTGATCACAAAATTGTGGTCAGTTGAACACTCCAGCATAAAAAGAGACCTGTTTCATTCTACTTTCATTAAGTAACACAGTATTTAGAGCATACCCCGTCTTGTAGTTTGTCTTCAACTGCAGTAGCACCAAGAAGAATTAAATCCTTCTCAATATTTTGTATTATGCCGTCAACAATCTGCTCCTGGTCTGCACTCACTAAGTTCTTGGCCTCTGTGAACTCTTTATTAAATTGATAGTACTCTTCCTCATTAAGTTCACGATATGCAAGTATCAAGGTCCTCAAACCAGAATCAGCATATTCACTGATATGTTGCCTGGTGTTCTCTTCAAAATCCCTTCCATTCTTTGCAATTCGTTCAAACATTACACTGATTGAGAAATTCAGAAAAGTAAAGCAATTTAATATTATGAACTTTTAAAACAAATTGAATGATGCTTACATAGTTTATTTAGGATAGCCAAGTATGATATTACAAACCTGTCAGCGCCTTTGCTGAGAAGCAACAGTTTCCCCTCCTTATCTCTTACAATTACAGACATCCGCTTCCTTGCACTACTAAACTCCAATACATTCAAAATTTTGTAGGACCTGGAAAAGTGAAATTATATGCCATTTTTAATACACAATTCAAGTTTCGATTGCATTTATATATGTGAATAACAAGATGTCAGATAATTAAACCTTCACATTTAATCTCAATAACCTCACCTTTCAGTTTTCAGGCCTGTTATGGGGTCTAATTCACGCAGTGAAATTGCTGTATGTGTCCTTTCATAAAATTCAAATCCAAGTTCCCTGGCTGCAATCACAAAAGCTGCCTCATCTGGTGATTCAGCTTCATATGAAACCTTACCAGTTCCTTCATCAATTTCCGGTATTGCAGTGTGGCATACAGCCAGCAGTCTTAGGAAGTTCTGGATTACATTGGCATTGGGTTCTTTGATCCAACTTCCGTTCATGATCCTTTCATCCATAAAGTTAAACCCTTTAATGGATGACTTTGATTCACCAACCTTTGCAATGTTTTTTACTTCTTTCAACTCTTGAACTGAATCTGATTCATGTCTCCTAGATAGAGCTCTCTCAACTTCTGTAACTCCTCGTCCGTAAGCAACCCCAGCAATAGAACACTTGATAAATTCCATAGAATTACAAGTCAAAGTTCCTGTCTTATCTGAAAGTATGGTATCAACTTGGCCAAGTTCTTCATTCAAATTTGATGTACGAGCATGTGCTGGCTTGTCAGTTTCCGCATAATACATATTCACATCCTGGTTGATGAAAATGCTTTGAAGAACCTTCACAATTTCAATGGATACATACAAGGAAATCGGAATCAAGTAACTATACAACATAAGTGCTGTCAGGAAATGCAGAATTGCAGCAGCTACTGGTTCATTAGGATCATAGTAAATTTCGGTATCATCTGGTCTAAGGTACCATCTCTTCATTCTTCCATTTTCAATATCATCATTTGTTATAACCCCAAAGAATATGGACCCAATAAAAGAAATCAGAATAAGTAGAAAGAAGAGGCAGTAGATAATCTTATCCATCCTTTTCTCAATTTTGCTTCTCTTGGATGGAGGGTCTGTTGCATTCTGCATAACCTTTGTATCATGTCCAGTAAAGATTACCACACCATAAACAAAATCTGTGTTCCTCAGCTTAGAGTCCCTGAGAAGTAGCTGTTGAGGTGCAAGAGGATACTGTTGATCATCAAGCTCCATACTTCCAACAAATGTGTACAAATTTGCATTTGGATCTTCACATGTGATGACAGACCTGAAATTTTGAAAGCTCGAGTCTTCTTGCAACTTTGAAGTTCCTTCCAATGCTTGTTTCAGTTTCAGATTTGTCTCTCCATCAAGATTCATAGTCTCAACATAGCAAATTGCATCATCATAATTTGACGCGAGTAAGATGAGATCAGCAGGAAAAAATTCATCTTTTTCCACCCTCACCACATCTCCAACTTTCAAATCCCTCCATTTAGAATAGGCAAAATCACCACTTCCACCATGCACTTTAACTTTTCTGTTATTCATCTCTATATCCTGATGAAATTACAAAACAATATCATCGGCCTGGGATTAATCAAGAGTAGCAGAAAACGTAACCATTTTGTTTTTTATGAAACAAAAAAAGTTCATTAACATTAATGCAACCCTATTACCTATTTCTGAAAAGAAGTTCTGCACATGCCAATAAGAGAAAAGCTATCTGACCTATGTGCAAGCTTGAATTTAGCACAGAAACCCCTAAGCCTCTCACAATTTCACTTGCCGCATGAACTCTCATCATAAATTTCCCAACTAATTAGTAAAGACTGTACTCAATACATCAGCAATCAATAGCCACATGTTCTAGTCTAGGATAATGGATTGAACATTCCAAAATTTTAGCCAAAATGCCTATAATCCATAACTACCCATCACAGATATGCAATCTACCTAACAACATAAGATAAGAGAACAGACACCCTTTGAACCAAGATGATATAAAAAATTACAGAACATTACCTGTTGTTTCCTCCTAAAATCCTCAATGAACTCTTTGACCATTGTGGCAGCTACCACAACCAGTAGAGGGACAACATTACTGACGCCAGAGTAAGGAGATACTGGAAAGAAAGACAAAACTGCACAAACGAGGAAGTAGAAATTTGCAACCCTCCTGAACTGCTCAAACAAGGACTTGGGGAGGAACGTGGCCAGTGTATACTTAGTTGTTCTGACATAATTGTCACCATAATTGAGAAGACTCGAGGTGGCACGTTCAGGGTCATTGCAATAGACTATCCTTGAGAAGCCAGGGCCTCCAATCAGTGAATGTTCTTCCTTCATGGAAGCCTTCCCACACGTGAATGCATGGATTCTGCCGAAGTGGTGCCTCCTCCTTCTCCCCCCAGCCATGGCTCAAACTCTTACCAAAAGCTCACCAACTTATCAGATGTGTCCTTCAAGTTTCAAGCCCAGCTCCAACAAGTCAAAGACCCTCAAACCAGTTGTGAAAATCAAGAAAGATATGTGTGAACCAATGAAATGGAAGCAACAAAAGAATAAAACAGCTGAAAGGAAGTGATTTGCAGAGGGTGGATGAGAAAGACAGAAGTCTTGAGCAGAAACAAGGAGAAAAAGGTGTTCTTTATATGTATCTGTACAAATATGATAAACCCAGAAAAGAAAAAAACACAGGTTCCTTTGAGAGAGCTGAAAGGTATAACTTTGGAATGAAAGTGGGAGAAAGAAGGCAACCTATTATGTGTTTGATTGAGTTGGAAGCTGAATTGTGACTGCCCTCCCAGTTTGACTCGCCGTGGCTAACAAGAATAGACTTTTCAACGTGCACATGGGAATGGATCCTTCTCTTAACCCCTCTCCATACTCGCTTTTTAAGACATTATAAACAAATACAAATACATTAAAAAACAACTAATAATTATCTAATTTTGTTTTTTTCCCTCTGGAACCAGGGACATTCAAGCACAAATAATACCTGAAGGATTTCTAACAAATAACAGATACTATTCATTTGGGAATGCCAATTCATCACATTGGATTAACTATGTTGGATTTCACAAATTAGCATGTAAAAGTATTTTTGGAAAAAAAAGAAAAGAGACATTTTTTTCTTTCTTTTACAAGAATAGTGAATAGCGGAATCTCCATGAAAGTCAAGGTAGAGCCAATGGTGAAATGTAATACGTGTGGCCATGGCAGCACACCACTTCTAGAAACTCTTTTTAATTTAGTAAACAAAACAAGACATGGTTCTAGGATTTCGAATGAGACATTTTTCAATGAACCATTAATGAACCAAAACAAAATTAATTGTAACAGGTGGATTTATTTCATGTAAAATGTTGCTTTGATTAATTAAGCCAGTGAAATAAAAGAGGACAGAATTAAATGTAAAAAGACTCAATTTTCTTCTTACATTAAGGCGTGAAATAATCAAATATTTTTCCATTTATTTCATTTTAATCAAATAATTTCCTTTCATTGGTTTTTTCAGTTTGGTTCCATTGTACCAAATTTCGAAGGAGTATTTGGGAAGATTACAAAAAGTCTAACATATGACGCAGACGAAGAAAACAAAAAATGTTTTAAGGATGCGTGGGAAAAGGTCAAAGAAGCCATTCACATGCTTTGGTTAGTTGTCTAATAAATCAAGCACACTTCCTCTTTTTCATTCGATGATGCACAAATATTAAATTAAAGAAGATCCTTTTTTCCAGATTCACCTATGCCTTTTATAGCTGTATAAACCAAAAATTAAATGAAAAAATAGATAAAGGTGATTGTTGATTATGGTAAATCCAAAACAAGTGACTAACTCATATGGTTGGATTATATTTTTAATCTGAAATTTAAGATGATTTTTTGTTTCAGTCTTCTCAAATATTTTTTAAGAAAAATACGACTAAATTAAAATGTTAGTAAGGTGTTGTTTGTGTTGTATTGGATTTGGTCTTTCTCTTATTTATAAGATCGTTTAGGGAGTCAAATTAAAATGTTTAAAATCTTACAAAAACAACTATTTTTTTTCTTACTAATACTCTAAAGAAATAAAAAAAAATGCGTGTAGCGTTTGGGTACGAAATTTTCATGGTATTAAAATTAATGACGTGAAAGTTATACGTATTAATTTTGATTATACGTGGATTCATGGTATCCGAACATGCATCCAAAAATGTAGGTAGTACGCTGTAACTTTTATAATATTTGGATAAGGATAGAGGAGAAAGAAAGTTAATTATGTGTTTTATTTTCTTTTATTAAACAAAACAAAATCGATTTTGAAAATTCAAGATTTAAATTATGAGTACTATTTTTTTGTTTTTAATTTAACTTTAAAATAAGTTTCTGTTTCTTACTTTATATAATAAAAAATTTCATTTAGCTTTGATGAATCCCAAAAAGAAATATAAATTTCATCATTTAAATTTGTAACACTTGAAAACACTTCTAGAAAAGAAAAAAGAAATTTTGAACTTTCTCCCACTTAAATATCATTTAATTAGTTCATGGACAGTCTGTTTTTGTTTCGGTCAAGGGTCATGCACATTGAGCAAAGACATTTATTATATTTTCACTCATATTTGTTTTAATTAAATACTAAATATTCTTTTTAATTAAATACTATCCATTTTAATTAAATATAAATATTCTTCATAAACTTTTATTAAATTTCAAAAATTATAACAAAATAATCAAATCATTATATATTTTAATGTATTTAGAAAAGACTATATTACATCCATTTTAATTTATATAAGATATAAATTAATTCTGTGTTAGGCAAAAAGAATAATGGTTAAAGCTAAATTCAATCATAGTACACGTGCAATTAGAAACTAAAAAAGTTTATGAATTTTTTTATTGAGACACTGGTAATTATTCCATCAATCAATTTTTAAGTCAATTTCTAATACCAGCCTCTATATTTTTTATCTTAAAAAGTATAATTTTAAATTTGAACTGCAAACATAAATAATAAAAATTCTATTAAGAAAATTCTAAACTAAATACGCCAATTTATGAATGTGTAATCTAACTAAATTTTATAAAACATAAACAAGAAATTAAAAATTTCAATACTAAAATATAGGGAACTAATCATAGAGTCGATAAATTTGTATTGCATCAACAGCTAATATTAGTAGTTATGTGTAGAGTTAATAAATCATGCAGCGAGATTTTAAACTTTGGAAAATAAAAAATGAAAGACAATAGAACGAGAGAGAATACAATGAATTTAAAATAAATAAATAACATTTTATAAGTGAAAAAATGACATAAAAGTAAAGGATTTGACCAATGAATGAAAATAGATAAGATATCAAATACATTAAGTTATTTCAGTCTGCATTAAATGTTTGACAATGTCAATGTACTTTGAGTATAATCATTTAAGACATTACTCATTCTTTAATTATGCTATAAGTTTTATTTATTATTTTATTACATGATTCTAAAAAGAAGATCCCAAAATGAATGGTAGTTATGTGTTTGTTATTTTACGGTGGCAATGCAATGAAAGTTTGACTAGTCTTCTTAGAATATGGGTTTGCAGTTTATTCGGTTAGTTATTTTAATTTAATTCTTTAAATATTTTTTATTTTAGTATATATATATAAAATAAATATTTCTAAATTTTAATTAATATATAAATAAATAAATTAAAAATTATTATTTTTGCATGTTAAATTATTTTGTTATGTGATAAATCATTGAAATTTAATTAATTTATAAATGTTAATAATTTAAATTATGAATGACAAAGTTCGATACATCTAAGCGCAGTGTGGGACGAGTTGTATATTTCAACTTACTAACCTGTTTAGACAAGTTTTGCACAACCCACATTCCATATGGACTAAATGACGACACGGGTTGGTCCACATAACTTGTGTGTAACTTAAAAATTTATAAATTTTTTTCTACATCTCAAATTTTCTTCATACCATCTCATATTTTATATTCTAAAAATTTTATTTACATTTTATTACATATATCATGAAAATAATATTATTAAACTATTTATTTATATGAGACTAACTATCTCAATTTTTTCTTGAATTGTATTCAACTTTCTTCTATGTTACATTACATTTACCCCCTGTTTGCTTCCATGAATGTACTGTTTAAGAGGAAGGATGTGAGTGGATATCCATGATTTGGATCAAGGGATGTGCAGGGAAGTGAATGAGAGGATATACCTGTGAACAGTAAATATCTTCTCCCCTCAAAATGAAGAGATGTAGAGGGAAAGTCATGTCAGCATCCCTTATTTCCAAATTTACCCTCATTTGAATGTATCATAATGCTTCATTTGAATGTATTAGTATTTTAAAAAATTTATTGTACAATGTTTAAAATATATATATATATAATATTTAAAATGAAGAAACAAATCATAATAAATTTTAAAGAAGTTTTAAGTTTGTTTATTATTTTATAAAATATTATAAAT
>Ga0123342_1006273_pt1 | contig 16601 bp, 7 predicted proteins | sample Turbeawhitnodule_FD_89960 | JGI IMG/M metagenome (GOLD analysis project Ga0123342, IMG submission 89960) | Root nodule microbial communities of legume samples collected from Mexico - Turtle bean Mexico white nodule | ecosystem: Host-associated > Plants > Roots > Nodule | place: Mexico: Nepantla... | reverse complement strand
TAAATATTTAAATTAAAAAAAAAAAATTTATTAAAAAAAATAAGGAAAATTTAAAATTTTTAGATTTTTTATTTAAATTTTATAAAAATTTTTTTTTTTTTTTTTTTGTTTTTTTTTTTTTTTTTTTTTCTAAAAAAGATAAATAAGAGAAATAGGGAATGTGTGGAGGAAGACATGACATTTCAAAGTAATAAACCAGTCACATCAAATTTACTCTCCCCTTCAGAACGAAAAAAAAAACAACGTAACACACGCACATTTATTGAGCCATTTATTTGCTGAGACGCTATATAATTGGTATATTTGATAGCACAGTACTACGTTTTACCATTTCCCTTTTTTTTTTCCTTTTACTTTCTTTCAGCTTTTCCTTTTCTCTTCTTTTCCGCTGCTGTTGGTTCATGTGAACGGATTGGAATTTGGATAGAAAAAAAAAATAGAGACTTTTATTGGCACGTCTCACTGCCCATGCAGCAAGGAAAATCATCATTTGGTTCTTCAGAAAATTTATAAAATCCTCTCAGATTCTCTCTCTCTCTCTCTCTCAACTAATTCCTCTCAAGAAGGCTCCAGATCTTCGTAGCCATTGCTCCCGCAGCTTCTTATGATTGGTGAGATATTTCCCTCATTTCAATTTTCTTCCTTTCTTCTGTTTTCCTACTTTTTTGGTTATTTTTCTTCTGGGTGTTTTCAAAGTTTGGTTTTCTTAATATCCATATTGTTTCTACATGAAAAAAAAAATTCCATGTTGTTGGGCACCTAGTAAATTATCTTTAGAAAGGTTTCGTGGGTCGTCTTCGTTCGTATCTTGCATCTCATTTACCTAAAGCTGGATCCCATACGATTCACCTGGTATATATGTGGGTTTAGTTCATAAGTATGTTTCGTGCTTGGTTTTGTTTTGTTCTCTTTTAATGTTTGTATTGTCGTTGGTAGTGCACAAATGCGCGATCACTCCTTATTGGCAAGAGAGACGTGCTACCGATGGAACACAGATTCCATGCTGTATAAGATCTGAAGTTCCTTCTGCATCCCCTCAACTTTTACAATATATTACAGACTAATAATTGCTTCCTAATGTTGATTGAAATTAATGTGATACGATTCATAATTGGAACTTAATTTCGTCAATTGGAACTTGCTAATTGTTATCAATTATTTATTGAAACAATTATTTTGCTTTGATTTAATACTTTTTTCCTGGATCATACATTGTTAATCATATGAGTTATTATTTATGTAATTCGGAATGAAAACTGGTGTTTCTCTGGTTCAGATGGCAAAACCAAGTTCAGGTGATGGCAGGACTAGAAGCTCCGTGCAGATCTTTATAGTAGTTGGTCTGTGCTGTTTCTTCTATATGCTGGGTGCATGGCAGAGAAGTGGTTTTGGAAAGGGAGATAGCATAGCATTGGAGATTACTAAGAAAGGCTCAGACTGTAATATACGCCCTGATTTGAGTTTTGACTCTCACCATGGTGGAGAAGTCAGCAGAATTGATGAGTTTGAGTCAAAACCAAAGGTGTTTGAACCTTGCAGTGCTCATTTCATCGATTATACCCCTTGCCAAGATCAACGGCGTGCCATGACTTTTCCAAGAGAAAATATGAATTATCGTGAGAGGCATTGTCCCCCTGAGGAAGAAAAGTTGCACTGTTTGATCCCAGCACCTAAGGGATATGTTACTCCATTTTCATGGCCAAAAAGCCGTGATTATGTTCCATACGCAAATGCACCTTACAAGAGTCTTACAGTTGAGAAGGCTATTCAGAACTGGATCCAGTATGAGGGAAATGTTTTCAGATTTCCTGGTGGTGGAACTCAGTTTCCGCAAGGTGCAGACAAATATATTGATCAGCTTGCTTCTGTGATACCTATAAAGGATGGAACAGTCAGGACAGCACTGGACACTGGTTGTGGGGTATGTTTTTCATTGCAAATTCCTCAGGGCTATACCAATTTTTTTTCCCATTCTTTTGCATGTTAATTCGATTAATGACAAGAGTACTTTGTTTTATGTTTGGGTCCTTAATGTAAGGTTGTTTTGCTCAGGTTGCCAGTTGGGGTGCATATCTCTGGAGCCGAAATGTTATTGCCATGTCATTTGCACCAAGGGACTCTCATGAAGCCCAAGTACAGTTTGCTCTTGAAAGAGGTGTACCTGCTGTCATTGGTGTTCTTGGAACCATAAAATTGCCTTATCCATCTGCAGCTTTTGACATGGCACATTGCTCTCGCTGCTTGATTCCCTGGGGAGCAAATGGTGAGATATCCACATTTTTGAGTATAATCTTCTCTGTGAAGTACTTGCTGTAAATAAGAAAGCACGATGATTATTTGCTTATTCTTACTTAGCTTGCTCTTAGATTTGGCGCCTTGTACAAGTTATAACAGCTATTTACTAATGCATATTGCGTCCTTTATTTGCAGATGGAATGTATATGATGGAAGTTGACCGAGTTCTAAGACCTGGTGGTTATTGGGTGTTGTCGGGTCCTCCAATCAATTGGAAGGTTAACTACAAATCCTGGCAGAGAACTTTGGAGGATCTTGAAGAAGAACAAAGAAAGATTGAAGAGGTTGCTAAGCTCCTTTGCTGGGAGAAGAAGTCTGAAAAATCTGAAATTGCCATTTGGCAAAAAACTGTAGACTCCGAATCATGTCGCAGCAGACAAGAAGATTCTAGTGTTAAATTCTGTGAGTCGACAGATGCTAATGATGTCTGGTATGCCCCTTAATTAGTTTTGAACAATTTGAATATTTTGACATTCTTTTATTAGGATTCTTTATATTTCTTTCTACTAACCATAAACACAAGCATACAAGAGGTGCATAAAGCTGGAAGAAAAGGAAAACAAAACTGTTATAAAAAGTTAAGAAATTCAGTAATCAAGTACCATGTCCATACGGTTATGGAGGAGCCAATGGAAACAAAATATGTAATGTAATTACTGTTGCTATGTCTTTGATGTTTGCACATGTAGTTATGATAAAAGTTTGATGATTCCAATTTATCATTATTTCATATATCATGAAATATTAAACAAAACAATCCTTTTTAAGTTCTCACAAGGGTATCTCTGGATATTATATATCCTAAAAGTTTGACCAACGCTTATGCTCGGCAGAAAGTGGTGTACTTACTCGGAATGGCTTTGTTTTGTGGCTACAGGTATAAGAAAATGGAGGTCTGCATTACTCCAACTCCTAAAGTTTCTGCTCATCTTAAGCCATTTCCAGAAAGGCTTTATGCCATCCCCTCTAGAATTGCTGGTGGCTCTGTGCCTGGAGTTTCGGTTGAGGCATACGAAGATGATAACAAAAAGTGGAAAAAGCATGTAAATGCTTATAAGAAAATTAATCCACTCCTGGATTCTGGAAGGTATCGCAACATTATGGATATGAATGCTGGATTGGGTAGTTTTGCTGCAGCTATTGAATCAGCCAAGTTATGGGTCATGAATGTTGTGCCTACTATAGCTGAGAAAAGTACACTGGGTGTCATATATGAGCGAGGACTTACTGGCATCTATCATGATTGGTATGGTTTTCTAACTTCCTCCTTAATTTGTTCATGACATGTCTATATCTTATGATTTAAAGACTTGTAGTAACTATCCTAATGTGGTACCGTTATTCAAATAAAGTTTATAACTTCCAGAAATATAAATTGACATAGTCATGTCTTCTGCTAATTATTCTATCTTGTATGGAATTGTAACGTGACTAGCTATACATTTTTTCGGAATCAGCTTCTTGCTTAAATATTTTTCCTTATTTATGTGTGCATTTATGTCCAGGTGTGAAGCGTTTTCTACATACCCGAGGACATATGACCTCATTCATAGCCATGGTCTCTTTAGTCTATACAAGGATAAGTAAGTATTCCTTTGGTTATATGGCTATTCCATTTCTCTTTTAACATTAAATTTATTCAATACCAATTCGTAATATTTTTTTTGCCTTGCTTAGCTTGCAATTATAGCTGTAGCTTTTACCAAAATGATTTCTTGGCAATGAGCTTAAACAACTTTGCTTTTACCAAAATGATTTCTTGGCAATGAGCTTAAACAACTTTCCTTAGGGTTGCAGTGCAGAGTGGTCATGTTTTGTTGAAAACTTTATCACCTGTCCTTTATTATGTGTAGTTTGGTTTGACTGTTGTATGAATAACTGAAAGTGTTCATGATGAATTAGCTTCATTCTCCCATGGTTTGTTGGTCTTTTTTATTACTCTCCATGTAGTATCTGCTAGTGGTTTTACCATTCCAGACAGGTTGCTGTAACATCTTTTTCAGTTGCTTTGTTTAGCTGAGTCTTGGATGTCTAAACAATCCTTCTGAATGACTTTTGGAGCTTATAATGTGCGTGGATTTAACTAACAACTATCACTAGTTAAAACCACTTGGTTTAAGTCCTTGTGTATCCATTTATCAAATCGTGTTCATTCATGTACCTCAAATCATGATGTGTGATAACTAAATGCAGATGCAATGAAGAAGACATTCTTCTTGAGATGGACCGGATTTTACGCCCAGAAGGTGCTGTAATATTCCGTGATGAAGTTGATGCCTTGATTAAGGTAAAGAAATTAATCGAAGGAATGAAATGGGATACTAAAATGGTGGACCATGAGGATGGTCCCCTTGTTCCTGAGAAGATACTAATTGCTGTGAAGCAGTATTGGGTTGCGAATGCCACATCTACACAGTAATCACAGAAGACAAGTTGATAGGCTTGGCCTTGTTCTGCCACTACTACCTTTCAATATACTATTTTTGCAGAGTTGGTGTGGCTTTGCATGCATTTTGGCATAACTAATCATCTCAAGTGTGGCACAGGGATACACGGCTTAACAACCATCACAAGCGTGTCACTTAGTTCAAGGTTTATGGCTATAGGCATTTTTTCTCTCATAATTTAATTTTCTTGTTATACAATGTTACATCCAGAAGTCAAGTGAAGATCGACTTTTCTGAATAGTTGTTTTATTTTCTCTGAATTTGAAGTTGCAGCCTCTACTTTTTGTAACCAACTAGTGTATGGTTCTTCCTTGCTAAAATCCCCACGTAGACTAAATGTAATTGTTCACTTCCTCAACTTCAATTGTGTCCGAAAAAAAGCACCGATTTTTATACGGTAGTTAATAATCGGTCATTATGTTAACAGAACCATTATTGCTTATACCTATAGTTCTTTTGGTGAGAATTTGTTTTTTTTTTCTTCTAAATTATCTCCAATAGTCTTTGGCTTCTTAACTGAACTTAAAAAGTATTTTCGTTAGTTTTGGTCAAGCAATAAGATTAATTTTCGGTGTAGAATTTATTCACAGGAATAATTTGTCAGTCTTTCTTTTTATAAGGATGTGTTCTACAATGATTAAAAGTCTGAGTTTCCTTACAAATTCAGTGTATGTTGAATCATATTCATTTAGTATTAGAGAAAATGAAACCTATAAACTATAGCCCTTTTGACAAATAAGCATAATTTTGGTTTTAGGGGGAGTGGTGGGGACTGTACATGGTGACTGACATTTTTACTTCCACCTTTTCTCTAACATGATAGCGATAGAAACGTTTCCACAGTTTGAAGAGGGTGACCAAGTAGTATATATAATTTTGACAAATCTTATTTTGAGAGCGACAAGCTCCACTAAGCATTGCTGGTGCCCCAGTCTCTGTTGCTCTTTTCTTAGAAATGGACATAGTCAAAATGGCAGAAAAGTGGAAATTAGGTGGCAGTAAGAAATGTTGCCATAGGAGTTAAAAGATAAAAGAATATAGAAGTTTATGCCAATATGCCAACTCAGTGATGGGATCAGAACCCTACTAGCATTAACCACAAGACAAGCCGAGGTTGTTCTAAAACATTCCAATACCATCATCTTGGTTCTAATTCTAATAATCTCAGAGAGCGATATTTACCCAAGTGGACAGCATAACTCACATGTCAAATCTAGTCAAATCTAGACATGGTACAGTGCTGTTAATCCAAGACAAGCCAGGCTAGTGCAAGTGGGTCCTGCTTGCTTGCAAGTTTGTGCTACACAACACAATAGAACTAGCATGGAAGGTTGGTATGAAATTAATTGCAACCAAATTCCTGAACGTGAGGTAAGCTATGATGTTGGATGTGGACACAACAGGTAAATCAGATGGAGCAGGAAAGAGCCCAAGCTCTGGCCCAATAATTAAGGTCACCGGAAGAATTATTTTTTCTAAAAAGAAATCTACGTTTTTGGAACAGTTTTTTTAAGAGAATTTTAAGTAACATTTTGTTCCAGAGAAGGGCTAAGTAACATAACATGATAGTAATTGGTCATATTGGAAAAAGGTCTTACAGCTATGCAGAAAAACTCTTGGAGTTTGAATCCTTGGATTACCACTTTGGGCAAGGGTTTTAGTTACTAACCCAGGAGTTAGTCTTACAGCTATGCAGAAGAAAACATGGCAAAAGACAAATAAAAAGGAACTTTTGAAATATATGCAGAAGATTTTTCCTATAATATATGCTAACAAAAGACATGTTTAATCCTAAATATCACAAAGTCTAATCCTAGAATGTCCTTATTGTACAAAACGAAAATATCATTTAAGTGATGAATGATTAACCAGTTAGATAGCTTGATTAAAGGACAGCTATATAATTGGTCCAAATAAAATAATGTTACTTTTTTCTTAGAATTCTTTTTTTATTATTTGAATCGTTTTCGGATACTCATCTAACGAAAATTCACCTCTGGTAATCTTATTCTTAAATAATGTTTTTTACCATTATTTGGTCTTAAAAAGCAATTGTAACCCTGTCGAATATTACCATTTGATTCATATAGCAGACTTTGTTGTTGTTGTTGAAACGTCACACTTTCTGTCTTCTCTTCTTCACTTTCTTTCTGGTATAGAAATTGTTGTAAGAATTTAAGCTAAGATAAGAGATTTAAAGCAGTACTTGTTCAATTTTAGCGTCACAGTACATAAGGGACATTGGTTGTCTATGCCAAAGCCACTATGACAGGGGTCCGCACAAACTATTTATTATCTATCCTTTGTTTGGTGTAAGCTTAGAGTGTGGTGTATAATAGCATTGTGAAATCTTGTCAATATTATTTGTCTGGTTTGGATATATATATGATTGATATGGTGGGCTAATTATTGTCACAGGTAAGAAATATATGCTTGCTTTGTTTTTACTGTCTATTTTGTGTGGACAACATATCTCTAATTCAAATGGACAAGTTTTTGCTGCTTGCTTATTCTCCAAGGCCAAGGCATCACTTGTTTTTGTTTTCTTTTTTCAAAACTATTTCTTCTATGCTATGCATAATGCAGAGAGATGAATTCACATTAAATTAAACTCTAATGTTTGACACAGATGGAGTTCATTACTTCACTCCTATTATGTTTCATCCCTGATAAATCTTAAATCTTTTATAACATTCTCATGTTTGACTTGTGTTGAAAATACAGAATATTTTATATGCTTTCAAGATACTAAATTCATATACTTCTTATTCGAGTTTAAATAACATAAGAAAATTTTCATCATTAACTAATAAAAACTACTACTAATCTAACTTTTAAAGTTATTATTATAAAAATCAATAAATTTATCATGGTGATTGGTTTGATCGTAAAACAGTTTTACACTTTCAGTGTCCAACCTATTTTCTCTTTTGTTAATATTTTATTTATAAATTATTACAAAAAAATAAAATTGGAAGATATAACTCATGTAACATCATCATCCTCTTAATTCTCGTACTTCCTTGGTACTTTCATAGTTCTTTTTCTGATAAGTATTAAATGTATTTTATATTTTGAAGATACTAAGAAGATTTGTAAGGAGATATAAACAGTGCTCATTTCCAAAATTTAACCAAATCAAGATCTGCAGAGCATCCTTCCATCACAAACAGCAGTTCAGTCACATTAACTGCATTCTAGTACCAATAAGCTCCTTGAATATAATTAAAATACAAAAATTAGGAAGAGTTTTTTTACACTATTACCTAATTATGAATTATCATACATTATTAAATTTTGTAATGATGGAGCAATTTCTAAGTTAACAAATGACCAATTAAATCTGAAGCATTTGGCAGAGTTTGTATTGCTATTATCCCTAAGGCCATATCAAGGGGTGACCTTTCTGCTGAGTGTTTGTCACAAATAAATCTCAGTGACTGGTTTGACTATTCAATATTGTTTTAGTTAAAGGTGTATTTAACTAGAATAGACTATACACTGGGTCAGATCCACTTGTGAAAACGAAAAAAAAGGCAATACTTTTAAAATGATGGGACTACATATATATTATAGAACCAAAGTGGATAAAAACATGTTTCTCTTCAGTAGTTATCACCCTATCACCTGGAAGGAGACAAATCATAGGGTCTTCCAATATAACTGACATACCATTGTTAACACAGGCGGCTAAACTTTCTCCATATTTATGAAAGAATATGTGCTAATCCATGTTTAGCAGAATGTTAATATAACTTGTTTTCCATCAGAATTCGAAGAGAATTTCATCTGTGTTAAAACCATTGATGAAGTGTCAATTAGGCCACAAGCACATGGCCCTACCCATTTGACATTTTGCATATTCCATTAGCCTACTTATAGAGCTGCTCTTAAATGTTCCAGGCAGTTATTCAGCAATTCATTTTAAATTCTCTTCTGCATCCCTTTCCTGACCTCAGTTTTAGCCTTCCCTTCACATAATAAGTTTTCTCTTCAACCTTGCTACCTTTCATTATTCTTACGGCCTTTTAGCACTCAAAACTTGTCATACTATTAGTTCATTTACTTCAAAGTATTTTAGTATCCTTGTCTATACCACTGTTTTTTTTCTCAATCTCATTTTGTTCTTTTTGTGTCTTTTCTTCTATCACCCTCTGTGCAAACAAGTTCTGTTGGGCCTTTTTCTGTGAGTGCTTTGATACTTTTCGCTATGGTTATCTTAGCAGCCACTTCCAATAACAATATCCATCAGTTGCAAACTTTCAACTCTCAGAATAACAACTACCACCTACGTGATGCGTCCTTCTCTTCATACTTGAACAACAAAGAAGAGATCCTGGCTGAATCAGGCCATGGCCTTGCCAGCAACAGAAAGGAGCCTCTTCACCATGGAGCAAAGAAGGAAGATGATGGAGAAATTGGAGTGTTTGGAGCTGAAAAGTACTTCAATGGAGAAGATATGGAAAGCCCACCAACAGTTGCTAACAATGATGCAAACAAGAACCAGCCCCAGAAAGATGAACAAACAGCTCTAGTAACTAGAAAGAACAAAGTTCAGTATGGAACTCAAAGTGTTCGGTCTGAGTCAAGTTTGAACAGCCAAAGTGCACTGCTACAGAGTGCTGTGAGGAATTCCTCCAAGAACATGAAAAACAAATTGCGGAGGAAGAGTTTTCTGTCTAGTCTTGGTTGCAAATGCTATTGTTCTGACAGTAATTCTGTTGATATTAGTGACCATGCAGGTGAAATCAACTTCAACAAAAATGGAAAAGCAACTTCAAGAAATATCTTCAATGCTGATCCAGAGGCTAATCATTTAGTTAAAATGACTAAGCCTCATGCAGCAGAAATCTTGATCAACAAGGATGCCTATTTCCAAAGGCCAGAGAAGTTGGGGCAGGGATTGAGCAGAGAGAAAAGTTTAGCATTCTCAGCTGTGACTTCTAGCTCAGGAAATACTCTGGTCAAAATGCAAATTCAAGTAGAGAAGCCAAGGAATTCATTGGAAGTGTTTGGCTCTCCAATATTGGATAGCAGGAGCAAGTCCTTGAGCTTTGATAGAAGGTTGGCAAAAACATCTTGGGAAGCTGCTCCTAAAATTGAAGAAACTGACTTCTCCGCAAATTCTGGTGGAAACTACAATGATGCTGAGAGTGATGCAAGTTCAGACTTGTTTGAGATTGAAAGTCTCACAGGAAAATCAAACTCCCTCCTCGCTAGATCGACATCCAATATTGTTTCTAGCTGTGCTAGCCCCACAACTTGTTATGCACCAAGTGAGGCAAGCATAGAGTGGAGTGTAGCCACTGCCAGTGCCTTAGAGTACTCAGCTATGTCAGATTACGATGATCAAAGGTCAACAGCAACCACAAGGAGTCCAATTAGGACATCCTTAGTTTCCTCAAATGCTAAACCAAAAGTCATCAAAGAGATGCAGAGGCGGCGTCCTAGCATACTGTTGGGTTGCAAGAGCCAGAAAGCAGTAGGTGTTGCTGGGGATGCCTTTACGGCATATGAGAAACCTAGTTCCAACACACAAATCCGTCGCAGGTCAGACACCTACCCTCAGGTGACAGATTTTAAGATAGAAACAAAGGATGGAAGTTTTGGTCCAAGACATAAGCAACATGCTTATGCCACACCCCCACTTCAGCGCTCACTCTCACCACACCCTTCACAACTCTTGTACATTTAGTAGCTGCTTGAATACATGTGTGTCTATTTTGGAGTTTCATCAATGAGTAAATCCTAACTTAGTTTGTATGCATCAATCATTTTAGTCTCTTAACTTTACTAAACGTTACTTTAGTCGTTGACTTTGAGAATGCTGTTCACTTAGTCCTGAAAATCGATAAAAATAAATGAAGGATGTGAATCACATTTTCTGAAGTTAGGGACTAAAGTAAATGAAGGTGAAGACTAAAATGACTGAGGTATACAATACAAGAGACCAGAGTGAGGGTTTACTCTTTGTTCAATTATGTATCATGCGTCTTGAATTTGTGTGATAGATCTGTTGTCCAACAATAATGGTAGCAAAGTAGATAAGTTTTTATAGTCCATAGGCCCCATCTCAAATGGGAAGTGTGTTGTGTCTCCCTCTTGCTGATTTTCAGCTTATTCTTCCATTTGCTTTGTTATGTTCACTTTCAGAAGTTTTTGCAGTTTCTGGTAGAATATATAGATGAAACTGGATGCTTTGTATTCATGAATTTGATCTCATATGAAGAAAGATGGAATATGAAAGGCGACCTCGTATTGTCAAAGCAATGGAAATCGCCTCATTAAGGCTCTCTTCCTATCAAAGCGACTGCTTGTTCCATTGCTTTTTGCTTTTATGCATTGCTGCATCTGATCCCTTAGAACCATAGCTGTTTAGAAGGATGACTTATCAGATCATTCCTTCTAGGGCCACAAGTGAAAGAAAAGGGAAAAAGAAATTTCTGATGTATCTTTATAACTGCATCCAACCAACAAAAAAGAGAAAAAAAAAATGATTGTAAAGCTAATCAACCTTTAAATGCAACGAGGGGGTAATCATAGGCAATTATGTTATTATCATTTCAACTTTTTGTTGTGCAATGGATGAAAAGTTCATGCCAACAGCACTTTTTAATAATGTGATAACAAGAGCTTATACCCATAATACAGACAAAATGTGATACGAATCAGGAGCTTCCGATCAGACAAAGTTTCGGTGTCCAACAGATAATTTTCCAACCTCAATTTGAGAGAATGTCCTTACAGCAATATTCAACTGGCAAAAGCGACAACTTAACAAAGCCACCAAGGAATGAAACTGGCTGCTTTTAATTCTAAAACTACCTCATAAATAAAGTGGTCCATCTAGTTAGTCATCTTTCTTTTGCCATTCCAGTTATCCATACACAGATTAAAATTAGTTTAACTTGCTGAATCCCCCAGCAAATCAATGTTTACATTCTACTCAAATCAATGCTTGATTCAATCAAATGAAATGTTGTTATTCATGACTCAAATGCAAGTATATAGAGTATATTATTAAGGACTTCTCCAAGAAGGTAGCTCCATTCCCTCTAGAATACAACCAATGTGAAGCTTTTTCATTCATCAATTAATGAAGTTTCTCATAGTGCCATTCAAAGACATTGGCCAAGGTTGCAGCCATGTGATACTGTGGTCAATAAGCCATGTATTAGTGAAAAAGCAAAATGAGAAGATATATATGCAAAATATAATGTTATCCTGCGAATTTGTTTGGTAGAGCAACCTTGTTTGTGGTGGAAATTAACCGATTAATGCTTCACTTAATCTAGTATAATCAGAATATTTAGCATGCAGTTGTCATTTTTAATGTCTATGCATTATTTTTTCACATATCACTGACTAAAGTTGATCATTATGACCATAGTGATTGTCATGGGCCACGAATGAGATGATGGCATTTAAGCTCTCCGATTGGACCCCTCTAACCTTCACGTGGAGCTAAAAAGAGCCTCTAAAGCTGAAAAATGTCACGAAAACATGTGTAGATGTCAAATTCTAGTTCTCTAGTGTCTAATATCTTTATCAAGACTCAAGAGTGCAAGTAAAGTATACATATGAGTATATCTGTTCGTAGTTGGATGATGAATAGGACCTAACATGGCTGATTTAAGATTCTAACCACACATTCTCTACGCATTTAAGGGTTTGAGTTTGTTGATTTAGATGGGGATGGCAAAACATATCTGATTCTTATATCAATAATGACAAAGATAGGATAAAAGTCTTGTCGTGTCCCAAAGAAATCAAAATTCATAAGAGGACTTAAGAGCCTCAACAAATTCATGGTTCTGCTTTGCGTACTGTTTCAATGTTAAATTAAATGTGTTTGCTCTAGTGCAAAAAACTCTTAAACAGTAACTCTTAAAGTCCGTTTTGAAACCGTAATTTATAAACACGTCATCTATACTATACTCTATAAGATAAATATAGACTACTGTTATTTTTTATTAACAGTAGTCTATACTCTTTTTTGGACATGTATTAATTTTTAATTGGTTTCATAATAGATTATGGTCGTTGTCAAAATTGTAGTTTATGAGACACTACAAACTATAGTTGTCGTCAACAACCATAGTCTATTATGGTATTTTTTTTAACTCATTTAACAAACCCAACTAGATACAAATTTTAAACAGATACACATTACTTCAAATAACAAATTTTATATATATATATATATGTATATATTCATATTCCTATATATTTATCTAATTTCCTATACATATAAGCATGAAAAGCAAGAAAAGAATATCTAAGGTGTTTCTCCTTGACGGTTGTCTCCTCTAGGATTTTCTATCTCTATTATCCTCCCTCTGTCCTCTAGGGTTCTTCCTCACACCTTCTATTTAACCTAATTTTATGTAGGTTAAGTGACATCTTGCTCAAGCAAGGTATTGCTTGCTTAAGTGAGCTTCACGAGAAAAAATCCTACTTCACTGGAATGAACTCACTTGAGCAAGTTTGTTCCAGAGAGCAAGTTTTCCTCTGGAATGATCTTACTTGGACGAGTTTTCAATGCTCAAACTTTGTCTTTTCTCCTTGTCTTTAACTTGTCCATTCCTCCTTTACCCTTTTATCTCTATCTTCCCCTATATTCCTAAAATTAGCACAAACTTGAGAATAAATCTCATAATCCAAAAATATGTAAAAAAATTCAAATTCTTAAATTAGAGGTTGAATTATAAATCTATTAACAATTAAAGTCCACACGTTTTTATCTTTTTGCATGAAATATCACTAAATTATGGCATTTATCAATAACAATGAGAAGGCCAATGTTATTGAGAATTTACCCATTGCATTGAAAAAGTGTGAAAAATATTGTGTTAAATATCTTATTTTTCAATATGTTTGTACAAACTATCTCTCTAATAAACACTAAAATTTTATTGTTATTAATGCCACAAATTTCTACCTTGTTCTAAGAAGTCGTGAAGAGTAAACATTGGACAAGTCATGAGAGAAGAAATGAATGTATTAGAATAAAACTTATAGTGAAATATAAGGAAAATGGGATAATAGAATGATATAAAGTCAAATTGGTTACAAAGGGATACACTCAAAGTTATGGAATTCATCATGAGGAGACATTTGCTCTAATAGCAAAGATCAATACAATTCAAGTTTTTCTTGCTTTGAAAACATATTTTGGTTTACACTAATTGGTAGTGAAGAATTTCTTTATTCATGAATCTTTAGAATAAGAAGTGTTGATGGAGATTCCTCTAGAATTTGAAATTCATTGTGGAAGCAATAAGGTGTATCTTCTAAAGAATGTCTTATATTAAGTAATCTCCAAGACCATGGTTTGGGAGATTTACAATAGTAATGATTTCCTTAGGAAACAAGCAAAGTTAAGGAAATCATACTTTATTCATAAAACACTCTTTTATAGGTAAATTCACTATATTGTTGGTCCATATGGATGATATGATTATTGTAAGAAATGATAAAACAAAAAAAATTATTTTAAGGGAAAAATTGGAGGCCTAGTTTGAAATGAAAGGTCTAAGAAAACTTAAGTATTTCCTTATAATAGAAGTTTTTTATTGTAAGATGGAGATTCCCAAAAAAAATATATGTACTTGAATTTCCTAAAGGTAAGTAGAATGTAGAACCTCAGAAGTTTGTATTGAATAAAATCATAAAATTATAAGTGAAGAAAAATCTCTTGTATAAAAGACCAATATAAGAGATTGGTGGGAAAACTCATTATTTATCACACACAGTATTAGACATTGCTAATGCAGTTAGTGCGGTAAGACAATTTATGTGTGATACAAGAGAAAGACACGTGCAAGTAGTTGAGAATATTTTCAAGATTAAAAGTCAATCTCAAGAAAGGGACTATTATTCAAAAAAGAAGATACTTTGACCTTGAAGATATATATTGATACATACTTTGCAAGTTCTTTTATTGACAAAAAATCTATCATGGGGTACCATTTGTTTCTTGAAGAAAGTCTAGTAATCGGAGAAACAAAAAGAAACAAGATAAAGTATCTTATAGTGCAAAATTTTAATTTTGAGGCCTTCCTTAAATTGTGTGAAAAAAGACTTTACATAAAAATTATACTAGAAGACCTTAAAATATTGGTTGACTTATCTATGCAATTGTACTTTGATAACAAGTTAGTAATGAGCATTACTTATAAGTTAGCACCACATGGTAAGATCAAATATTGAAATTGTGAAACACTTCATCAAAGATAATCATGACAGAGGTCTTATGGTTACAACTTATGTCTCTATAGGACTTCTAACAATAAACATTTTCAATAAGGGGTGTCTATACATTTCGACAAGGTTTCTTATAATGTTTAACATTTTGATATTTCTTTAAGCTTAAGGCTTATAGACTTATATAACTTGAAGTAGCGCAAAATGTAGAAACAACTATTGTTTATTAAGTGCGGCTTTACGAATATACGTAGTATTTAAAAAAACAATGCAATTTTTGAAATTAAGTTCATTTACAAATGCGACTATTTGTAATAGCCGCACTCGTAAATCAAGCGCTTTGATTTACAAGTGTGGCTATAGGTAAAGCCACACTCGTAAATCAAGCGCTTTGATTTACAAATGCGGCTATTTGTAATAGTTGCATTCGTATATCATTTTTACCCTAATTTCATAAGCGCGCCACTTACTCTTTCTTATTTTCTTTCTCGACTTTGTGTTTTGCGTTTGCACTCCTGCTCGCATTTGCGCTTACTTTTCATCTCTTCTTGCAGCTTCATTGATTTTGCTTTCGTGCCTCTGTAAGTTTCTTCGAGCTCTCTTTCTTCTTCACAAATGTATATAATTTTTTTTCCTTTATATTACTTTGTTTGGTTTGTTGCACTCAAATTACTGTTGCATTGCCTTCGTGAGTTCTTCTTTGGTTTCTGGTGTGCTCCGTTGCTGCTTCCGCATCCACCGCCTCGTCCGCTGCTGCCGCCGTGCCAAGATGTTCATCTCTTCTTTAATGTTATGAATTTTTTTTATGTACTATATTTTTTTATTTTTTAAAATCTATATTATTTTGTGTTTATTATAATTTGTATTTATATTATGTTAGTTGTTAGTTTAAAATAGAACTATCGTGTTTGTATTGAGTCTGAGGGTGTTCCACCCTCGACAATTGATACGTGCTGGTATTGAGTCCATGGGTGTTTAATCCTCGGTAAACGCATGAGATAAAACACTAATTGGAAAACACCTGAAAGACTATTTCAGAATATAATGGATCGAAATTGGATAAATTCTCTTCGCATAAGTGATGAGTACGAAAGAGAACTAAAAGAATTTATACAATTTGCACAACGTAATGCGATTAATAGTGGTCATGATGGAGAGTAAAGATCAGGTGTCCGTGCGTTAACTATTTGAATGGAAGAATACTGGATGTTAAGATAATGAGGGAGCACCTGCTATTTGATGGGTTTCTTCGATCTTATAAAACTTGGACATGACATGGTGAATTGCTAAATTTACAACGTGTTTCTGTAATTGAAGAATATGTGGGGTCCATCATGGATGATGCAGTACATGATACTGTAGATGATGATCGATTGGAGGACATGATTCGTGATGTGGGAGCTCAGTCTTTTGTAGAAGCGCATGGATATGGAAGTATGTCAAGCGATGCAGAGACTCCATTGTATCCTGGAGCAACTAACTTCACACGGTTGTCGGCGGTGTTAAGATTGATGAATTTGAAGGCAATATATGGATGGACTGATAAAAGCTTCACGAAATTGCTTCAGTTGTTGAAGGATATGCTTCCAGAGGGAAATACTCTACCTAATCGTAATTATGAGGCCAAAAAGATTCTTTGTCCAATGGGTATGG
>Ga0123342_1006272_pt1 | contig 16604 bp, 6 predicted proteins | sample Turbeawhitnodule_FD_89960 | JGI IMG/M metagenome (GOLD analysis project Ga0123342, IMG submission 89960) | Root nodule microbial communities of legume samples collected from Mexico - Turtle bean Mexico white nodule | ecosystem: Host-associated > Plants > Roots > Nodule | place: Mexico: Nepantla... | reverse complement strand
CTGCAATTAACACCAAATTTGAGAATAAAATACTCTTATTCAAATAAATATCATAAAAAATGTAAAAAGGTATAAATTCATAAATTAGGGATTATTTTATATGTAAATTAGCAATAAATCCTCCTATATTTTAATATGAAATATTACTGAAATTAGACACTTATCACATATTAATAATTGTAATGCAAGATTTTAAAATCACTGTACTAAATTGAATATTGACCCTAAATGTAGGGACGAATAAGGTAATTATACCTTTAGTTTAAGATTCAAGTAGCTTTAGAGGTGGAAGGTGGGTGTTGAAGAGTTGTTGGTGTGGGGTAGTAATTTAGAAGGTGTCTCTTTTAATTTATTCATTATTATAAGCTTAAAGTAGAAATGTCTTAAATGTCTTGATTCTATCTATAATATACCGCGGAATTCTCGTGTTCAAAACATTATGATAAGTAATATATTTTATATTTTATATAAATAAGATAATCACGTAATTTTTTAATTTTTAATAGATTATGAATAACATTTAATTTTTAAGCATTTTTTTAATTAATAATTTAATATTTTTAACTTTTTTTCTATAATTATATATTTATCATTTTTATATTTGAAGAATATTTATTTACAAAAAATATTAGTATATTATTACTGAAATTATTTCATATTAGTTTTAAATTAAGTAAAGGAGAAAAAAATAAAGGATAATAATAATTTTTAATGTTACACATATTATAATATACTATAATTCTTAATTATTAAAAATATAAAATATATTTATTATTTTTGTCCTACCATCATTCAAAACTATAATATTAAAATTAATATATAGAAAATAAATTATAAACGTAAAACTAAGTTATAATTTTTTTAATAAAAATAATGTTAAAAAGAAAGGTAATGGTTGGAAAATAAGATATATAGAACCTATCTTATTTTAATTTAATCAAGACTGAATTCTGTATATACAGTTGAATTAAAAAAATAATTTATAATGGCATTTTCGTTACGAAAATTATCATAAGAAATTTTAATTTATTTTTTGTAGGTTTTAGTGTCGTATATATTTTTAAAACTTTTTAACAACTTACTTGAGTGAGTTATGGTTCTATTAAAAAAAATACAATTTTAAATTTCACCTAATTTAAAGTTAGTTTATTAAGAAGTGAATTTTAAATTTAAATTAACTAATTTTGTATCTATTTATATATTATAAATATAAAATATTTTCATTTATTGTAGTGAGAGATTTCAAGTGTGTGTGTATTATGTAGCAATATAGATGCATTAATATTCTTAAATGGTGAGCAAATGTTTTTATGGACACGTCACTGGTTGAGGTGACGTGGTAGATTAGTAAAGTAAAGTGTTGAGGCACTTAGTTGGGTCTTTGTTTGGTAAAAAAGAGCATGCCAAATGCTAGGGAAAGATTCTTGGCTTCCCAATGCTATTGTCCAATTAACTTTCATTCAAAACCTGTCAGTGTCTTCTTAAACAGCCTTATATATATTTCCTTCTTACCATACTTATGATTGGGGTGAATCTACAACTTCCTTCCCTACATGTTCCACCTTTCTCATGTTTTATGCTTTTAGTCTTCCAACTCTCACACAACATTACTTTCATCAATGATCAAATAGAGGACTTCCTCTGCCAACACATTATCTATATCCTCTTTGCTTCAAAAACACAACTTTCTCTTATCCCACATTACCTACACTCAAACAAACATGAGTCTTTTCAGTTTTAGAGGCTTCTTTGTTTTAGTTTGTGTTGGGATTTTAGCTTCTCAACCATTTAAGGTTTCTGGCTTCAGAAGCAAAGATCTTGCTCTCAGATGGGACGAGGGACTTTTGCCATTTGTTAGAAGTTTCCGTGTCTTGAAGGCTGTTTATGCAGTGGAGGATTTGCATTCAAAGGTGGAGTTGGCACCTGCTCCTTCCATGACCATTGATCCTAATCGGTCAAACAAAAGGACAGTTAGAAAAGGACCAGACCCAATTCACAACAGAAGTTGACCTGCTTCAACTATGTCCTTTTCTCCTGTTTAGAAATGACAAGACAATTCCCGATGCAAAGACAAAACAATCTTCTTTGTGTTCTTAACCGTTTCTAAAAAAGGTTGGTTGGTTGGTTTACTACGTTTTCTTTTATATTTGTTCTCAGTTCTACTACCTTGTGTCTACATGACAGTTGAAAAGTTGCAGCTGAAATGCTGAACAAGTCTCTGAGCCAGCATTGTTTCTAATAGAGTAGAGCAATCGTAGGAATTGACCAATAGCTGGATAGCTAATGATCTTGTTAGTCCTCAAATACTGAAGATAGTGCATCTTTATTTTTGCCCCCTTGTGAAGAAGAATATATATATGGTTTTTTTCCCATCTACTGATGTTTATCCTCTCTTTTTTCTTCCACTAATTTAGGAGACATCATTATATGCACAATCAATTAAAACATTAAAACGTGGCACAGAAATTAAATAAGTAACATCGGAATATGTAAATAAAAAACATTTGTCATGTTGATTGTAGTCAAAGTACATGAGAATTTGTCTTAATTTGGAGACAGTCTTTCCTGCATAATCAGGTGCTACTGCATATGGTTAAATATTCTATTGCTCACCTATGCATATTCCATACTTGCATCAAATAAATAAAGTTAAGATAAAGTTCCACTTGAAAGTTAAAATCTACTATACACTTTCAGTCCATAGCTCCTTTACCATTTAACTTATTTGCACATCAATCCATAAACACTACAAAAGCCAGGGGTAATACGGTGCTCGTCAATATGATCTCGTAACAGTTATATACACCGGGAAAAAAAGCACCTAGTCTGTGAATGAAATTAATACTTACCTCTTTGCTGTGGTACTTTGATGACAGGTAGGTTATTGTTTCTGAATCTTCCTACAAAATCTAAACGAAGAAAAAACATGGGTACCTTATAAGGGTATACAGTAAAATTCTCCATATAATTAATGTCCTTGCCAATAGTGCAGGGAAAAATCAATGTGGTATCTCACTCGTTTCAATTATCCCATGAGATTTAAAAGAAACACAACAATAGTCTTTTCATGAAGAAGATAAAAAGTGATTCCGTGAAAATTTGTAACGAGGGAGGGAGCTACGCTTGTTACTTGCAAATAAGTAAAACTAAGTTCTTGAGTCTCCCATTGATAGGTCCTTGATTGGCCTTTCAGTGGATCATAATAAGAAGCTAAGATCTCTGGTATGGTATCTATTTTTCCTGTGCAAATTTAACTGTAGGGAAGATATCTTATGTGCAACTTGCTCCCAAATCATATTCACTGCATCTCTAGGCTGGCTTGGATATTGATACTCAAAGTGTTGTGTGATATCCTTTAACCTTTCACACATCTTGGTCCACTTTTCTGGCTTGATTGAACGAAGAAGATTCAGCAGGTAACCTTTCCTCACAGCATCTGAGGCACGGACAAATAAGCTAAATTCTGAGTAGTCCAAAACATCTTCAAATGGTAGCTCAATTTCGTCACTAATGATCACAGGTACACAGTGGCTCACAATGGCATCAAAGAGGCGATTAGAGGATGGGGTATCTCCAGCAATGTTTAGGCAAAATTTGGATAAGGCCATGCCCTGGCTTGCCTGCTTAATTCCATTTCTTCTGATGCTTCCAAACGTAAAATGCACATCTTTCTCATCTTTGAGGAGGTGATATATTTCACGGCGAACAGCTCCTCCCTAAAGAATTTCACCATGATAACCAAATGAATTACAATAAATAAACACTCATCTGGTAGATTTATATTACTTACAATAATGTTTATAACATGATGAAAGGTAGTATAAATCACATCATTACTCGCTGCTACGATTCTAAGAAAAGCTGCCGTAGCAGATGAGTTTTCCTATTTTAACAAAATGGTCCTAACACATGCTGCCATTTGATCCTACCTGTGCCTGGAATTTCTAGATGAATGTGAATGTTTAACTAATTCACAGTAGTATCACTGGTTTTGATTCAACTCAGTAACCCTGCTATTCCTTTCTTAAATGATTTTCTATGAATTTTAATGAAAAAACAAATTACTAATGGACAATAGTGCATAGCCATTTCTAAATAGATAATATTAGAGTAAGGAGAAACTCACAGATTTCCTATATATTGCCCCCTGGAAATATAGAAGTGTAGAACGCTCCTTATATGAAGCTGACTCTGCTCTTGGTATAGTGTTTACTAAATGCCTATATGGAGCTATTATATCCTTCTGAATATTGGCTATTTTAGAATGGTATCGACCAAAATCTGCAAGCACGAAAATGGAAGAACCTAACTTTCTTCTTGCATGAACCATACTGTTAGGATGGTGGGCCACAATCACATGATCCGTCCCTCCAGAACGTTTCCATTCTTCCCGCTCCATCAGGAACTGTACCAATCTCCCTTGCAGCATTTTATTAACACTAACTTTTTCCTTTCCATGGATTTTGGAATGTTGGTTGTAACTCAAAGATGAGAAAAATGGCACAAAAACCACATCTGCTTGACTTGCATTCTGTACTCTAATAGCGCTACAAGGCCTAAAAACATTTGCAATGTTTGACGACAAAAGATCAAGAGTGAGCCAGTACTCCACACTGTGCTGTAAATTAAGCCCACCTGGATATGGAGGGACATGTTTTGGGTTATTCACAATTGGCCATGTTTGGTTCGCACTCCCCTTCCAATCCAATAACCCAAAGTGAAACTCTGGAGGTAAGTCATACATGAACACCCTTAAGAGAGCAAGGGTTGTGTCACACGCCATCTTCCTCAGCTGTTTGGGAGAAGTTGATTTCTGGCTTGAATTAAAAAGTTGGCACCTTTGTGGTTGAACTTTTGAAACTTGAGAATGTAAGGGAGGTGTAATGTGTTCCCTCTTGAAACTGGGTTTGAAATCAAGTGATGTGTTGTTGGCAAGAACAAGGTCCAAGACTGATCTAGGAATGAATGAATGGCTGCTGAAGTGGAGGAGGAAAGAGGAATATAGAACCAAAAGGAACATAGCAATAATCATGAAACAAAACATGAAGAATCTTGGGGGAACAAGGTTGTTGTCTGACATTGTTGAAGAACAGGGTCAGAGGAAAGGAAAGTCTTAAGAAAATCAGCAAATAAAACAAGAGGAAAACAGAATAATGTGGTAGCAGAATTTCTTCACTAAATATTAAAGCATACTGGTGAGTATGTTAGTATTATTTGCAATTTTGCATGAACTGATGAAGTCTCACAATTAGGAGAGGGCATAAGAAGATTATAGTAAAAATTGAAAAAAAATTGGAATTGAAATTGGAATTGGAATGTGGGTGGTCAAAACTAGTGGGGTTCAGTTGGGCAACAAAGAGTACCTGATCACCTTCACAGGTTTGGACAAGAGAAACATGAAGGTTTTTGTTTGAGGCCAATTTGTTGTGATCAAAATTGACCAATCACATTCATTGTTTGTTACCTTCCAATCAAATTCTGCAGTATCAGTCCAAACACTGCTCTGAGATTTATTTATTTACCAAAATTGATTTTAGGACCTATGATTTTTTTGGAAAAAAGTTTATTACACCTCCTATATTCAATAAATATACCTCCTTTTTTAGAAATATTTTTCTTAAATACCTATCTAATTTATCCTTATTTTAAGATTACTTTGATTGCTTTCTGAAAATATTTTTTTCTTATTATCTTTTATAGATTGATCATTTCCTCCTTTCTCACTCATCCCCTTACCATTCATACCTTTTGAGATTGAATTTTATTGAAATATTTTAAAATGATCTTTTGTTATTATTATTATTTAATGGTATATTATTATATAAAAAATTATTAGTATTTGCAATAAATATTTTCAAAAGGAGTGAATGACACTTAAAAAATGTCAGTACAGTGGCGGAATCAGGGAAAATCATATAAGTGAAAGAATGAGTGAGAAAACTACAAAAAAAAAATGGGTATGTAAAAGAGAAAATGAGTAGATGAACACTTTTTTTTTCAAAAGAAAACAAGAAAATTTAAAATTTAAAATAAATCAGAATAATATTTTGGAAAAAATGAACAAATAAGGGAAGTATATTTACTAAATAAAGAAGGTGTAATTTTTTTTTCATATGCAGGATATCTATATTATGTTTCAAATTTACATAATTGATTAAACTATAACAATTTTTTTTTTTTAAAAAGAGTGAATAAATTAATAAAAAAAAGTAACAGATAACACATTATAAGGGATAGGCATTTAAGAAGGACAAGAATAAGGATAAATACAAAGAAAATGTATTTTGATATGATTAAGAAGATATTTTTTATTAATTAAGTGGATAGTGTGTGAAATACATAACCACTGATCTGAATGAAAGAAGGAAAAAATATTAAAAATGATTTCTTAAAAAAGTAATAATCTTTTACTATAAAGTATATATTTTAATTTATAATATCTATACTATTATATAAAAGAGGATATACTATTTGATAAAAAAATTTAATATTATATTTTAATTGAACAATTTTTGATTTCAAAATAAAAATAATAATTTATATATCTTTTTAAAAGTAAGGGTTAAATAATTTTTTAATACTATTTTAAAAGTTATTAAATAAATTGTATTATTTTTTATTTTTTAATTAAATACTCATAAAAACAATAAAACTATATATATTTTAATATAATAAAATGTAAGTACAAATTTTCCAAAGCATAAAGCTATAGTATTTCATTACAAATTATCCCTAATTCACATTGAAAAAAAAAAGAACAGAAGAAAGATGGAGCACGTCTCAGCTAGCTTTGGGCCTCTAGGAATAACAATGGTGGTCTTCCTTCTTTTCTCTTTTTTATGGTTTAGGCAATTTCTTTTTATACCCCAATAATTTTCATATACAACTCTTCACATTGATTAAAAGATCAAATTATTCCTTTGCCACCATCACTATTGTCTATGTGTTATAGGACTCTAACAAAATTATGCAATTCATAGTGTATTTTTTCATTAAGAAATGACTTTTAGAGTATCTATTTTAGAAATATATGTTTTTTATAAAAAAAATACTTGTGAATTGTTAAAATTTTCAAATTATAATCTAAAAATATTTTTTAAAACAATATAAGAATTTTTATATTTATGGAGACATAAAAAAAAATAAGAGTGTAGTCTTATATTAAATTTTATTTTAATATTTATTTACTTTTACTATTTTAGTTCTCATTAATATTTTTTCCGCTTTAGTATATGGTATCCTTCTTTCTTTCGATTCTTGTAGAGCTGTAAACTTTTCATATATACTCCTTTTATTTTACAATCTCTTTATTTTACTCTTTAGAATCAGGACAAAATAGGCATATTCTTAAATATTTCCTAACCAAATCTTCATTCCGCATAAACATAAACTAAACTTAAATAAAATTAGCAGCGTTAAATTCCATAATTTTTTTTAAGAAATTGGTAATTTTACGATGGGTTCTCTTTGTTGGATTGATTATCTTGGGTTAACTTATTTATTTCATCTTCTACATGGGTTAAAACATCAAAGTATTATCTTGTTGATTTTTTATTTTTTATGATAATTTTTTTATCAAATTAAATATGTAGGAGAATTGTATTTATTAAATTGGATAAAATTTGAGAAAGATTTATTCTACGGCATGATTGATTTTTTTATGATATTTTTAATAAAGAGAAATATTTTTACTCAAATGAAAATAAAACAAAAATTCAAATCTTATTTTCACTCAAGTAAAAGCTGAGCTAAAAATCAACCTTTACTTTCGGTCTTATTTTTCTCTCAAACAAAAATAGCTCCGCAACTCAACCTTTGGTTTGGCCAAATTTTCGCTCAAGCGAGCAAATTTTCACTCAAATAAACCAATTTTCTCTTAAGTGAAATCTTTTTCCCTCTGAGTTTCATGAATGTATCAAGTATAAATACTTCTATAAATGCAAAATGAATATTACTTAGTATATAGATTGAATTGTGGATTTGTTTAAATGAATTATAATGTTTATTGAGAACAATGATAATTTTGTGAATTTATGGTCATAAGATTAGGATGATATGTGAATTTTGTTTAATTTTATCTATTAAATATTGACACCTAAGTTGTAAGAAGGATCTTACACACAATAACATGTATATATATATATATATGTTAGAGTTGAGTTGTAATGAACTTATTCTTATCTATTATTTTTTTTATTTGCTTGTAAATATAAGTATTGTATTTTTTATCAGATGTTATAAGATAGTTAATACGAGTTTTCAAAAGATATCTATTAATATTTCATATTAAATATATATATATATATATTATATTTATTGATATTTGTATTAAATTTGGTTTATAGATTTGCCAATCATAATATTTGTATTTTATTTTATACATATTTGTGTTAGGATAAATATTTATTTTAATAGCTTAGTTTGATACTTGTTGTTTATATGATGAACTTTTATGTACAGGAATGAATAAATACAAGTTCAGGTACATGACAGGTACAAGAGTAACATTTAGAGGACAATAGAGATTTATTTTAGATTCTCTCTGCAAATAAAAATTGTATTCATAAACATATTTATTATGTTTAAATAATATGTGAAATGTTTATAATGTATAAATGTCTTCTGTTGGGTTATATTATGAGTTATAGATTATGTTTTGTCAGGGTGATAGAGATGTTATAACATTAATCAAATCAGTGCATGCATGCTTATATCAGACAAACAAACACTCAGAAAAAAATAGAAAAAAGTTGTCCTTTGGATAGATTTGATAGAATTTTGTATATGAGTTGAATCTATCTTAGTTTGGCCTGTGATTGAGCACGAGGGTGAGCTTGCATGTACTGTAAAAATCTTTTCTCTAACAGTTTTTATGGATCTTTAGCTGATATGAAACTGTTGCTTATTTTAGACTTATTGAGAGTTACAAAAGGCTACGTGTGATGTATAGTGGCTACTTGGCTCCACCGCTCTACGCCTACTCTCGTTAGACAGTGCCGTCGTGCTATTTGTCACTCCTACCACCCTACGAGACTGCCCCTAAAAATGGGTCATCAATATATGCACAGTTTTTTAGGTGACAGTATTTTTGTCATAAAAAAGTTGTCTCTACTGTGATGACCATTGCACCATAACTTCAGCCCCATGCTTTCATACACCAGACACCAATCCTGCAGTATGTTTGTTTGTACTAATTATTCAAACACACCCTTCTGCACTTCTGTTATATGTTGGATCATAGTAGTCAAGAAACAATGAGAGGGAAGCTTTAAAAACCTTATGCAGTAAATTCAGACTATTTCATCAACTATTTTTTTAGATATAAAAAACACCAAATACTTATTATATTTGTGATTAATTTTGTTAACGGATTATAAATTTGAAGGAAAAACTAAAAAGAAAACAAATGTTTTGATTGGATGTACAGTGTACTATTTTTTTTAATCAAATTTAAGTTGAGGACATAATTCAATAATTTAAACATTTAAAATTAATTTTATTCAACTCATAGGTCACAAACAGCAAAGTAGAGCTAAATTGGATTGGACCATATATATAATACAATTATTTGCCATCATGAATGAAGCAGATAAATAATCTTCATAAATGCAGCATGTGCAGATGTGTAATCAAAACTGCTGGTTGATGCTTTGCTCATTATCTTTCCTATTAAACATGTTTACAAAGGATGAAAGTGGTTTTTTTTCCAAACATCTCTAAGCCTGTGTTTGTTAAGGCATATATAAAAGATGGACATGGTGATTCAAATGTTGAGTCCATACAGTGGTACACAGTTTCTAAAATATATAAAAGCATAAGCTCAAGCACTGTGATAGTTTAAACATTTAGGAAATAATTGACTCAAGGCTTAATTATTTATTTATGAAATAACAAGTACATCATTGATGTTGGTAGTACACTAAACAGTAAAATGAACAATATGAGAGAGATCAATTATACTATTTAGAGTTTATGTACTGCAAGATTGTATATATGAGAGGGATCAACATATTTAGAGTCTATGTACTGCAAGATATTGCATATATGAGAGGAATCAATTATACTGTTTAGAATTTATGTACTGCAAGATTGCATGTGTATGCGTCTCATATATGAAATTGATTGATGTTGATTTTTACTAATGCAATTTCTAACAAACCATAAGCAAAACATTATTCATGTATCTTTATTAAAAAAATAATTCAATTATAATTTGTCTTATATGTGTTAGTTGTACTACAATAAAATCATAAAATAAAAACTAATTTTTAGAAACCAAAATAATTAGTTGTAATATTAACTAAATTAAAAATCATTTTAGAAACTAAAAAAAGAATTAATTTTTAAAATAGTTTATATTATTATTAAATAGTTTCTAAATTGATATTTAATTAACAACCAAGGTTTTAACTACCCATCATTTAGTTTTTAAATTTTGTAGCAAAAACCTTGGTTGCTAATTATGTACCAATTTAAAAACTATTTAAGAATAACATAAACTAATTTATAAACCAATTTTTTTTGTTTATAAAGTAGTTTCTAATTTAGTTACTATTGTAATTAATTATTTTGGTATCTAAATTAGTTTTATTTCATGATTTTATTGTAGTGTTGAGAAAGATGTAATTAAATATAATGTCAATATATACAGAGAAATCAATTCCCTCATTTACCACATGAAAAAAAAGGTTAAAGACTCTATGATAGTAATGATAAGTTGATGAAGTAAAAAAAAAAAACTATTTTAAGTTATTTTTGTAGTTATTGTGCTGATTTCTTGAAAATGATAAAAAAATAGGAGACAAAGAGATAAAATTTATTATATAGCTATTACTCGTCTACCTTCCTTATTTGAAAATAGAGGAACTTTTTATATGTGTATATTTTTATAAAATGTTATAAATATAAAAATGTTTTAAGCTTTATTATAACTAATAACTAATTTTACAATGTATATTTTTACATGAATGAAAGAAACAATAAGGAATATAATAAATGTGATTAAAGGAGAAGAAAGAAAAATATAAATTATAAAAGTGGTAATTTATTTAAAAATTTGGTGAAATAAATAATATGATAAGATCCCGTGGTGATTTGAAATTGACTAGGTAGACATCATATAGGTTTATTCAGAAGTTGCATCAAGAAGGAAGACCCATGTGATTCAAATTGAAAGGTCAAGCACCAACGCCCATGCGTTGTTTTCTTGCTTTATTCCATTTAAAATGACAGTGATACATGGTTGCCCAACCCTATATTATTTTAATCATTTATTACATATGTTTATTACTAATTTATTATATAATTTTTTGCATTGGCTAGATTATTTCTTATTTTTTATGTAATTTAAATTAAAAAATTATAACAATATATAAGATTATGTAAAAAGTACACACAATACAAATTATAAAATAATTAATATAAAAAAAATAAATAAATTGAGAAATATCTTTTTTGGTTAATTCTTATATTAGATAAAATCTTCCAAATAAAATTATTTATATAACTTAAAAAATATACAACTTCTAAAAAAAAAATAAAAATGCTAAAAAAATAATTACTTTAAAAAAATTTAAAATTATAATTACACAATAACATATTTTACTTTAAAAGAAAAAAATTATTTATATAAAAGAATTATGTAATTATATTTTTATGTGAACTTACATTTATTAATTAGTTTTTCATCTTATTTTTAAAAATATATCTAATTCAATAAGTCTATTTTAAAACTCGAAAGTTATAGACTAAAAATTAACATATATAATATTGACTAGCGATTTCTAATAAAGTCTTTTGTTCAAATCCCCTTTTCCTATACCATCATTTCTTTTACAATGTGCTATGTTAAAAGATAAATAAAGATAATTAGAAACTACATTTGGAAGAAGATTAGGCAATAAATTTTTTGTTTTTGTTATTCTAAGACCAAGTGACATATCTACAAGTATGATATATAAACTTACTTAATTTTTAAATAATATATTATTAATAAAATAAAAATTATTGTAATTTATTACACTATCATATACTATTAATAAGTTTTATTGTAAAATATATATTTTTGTTTAAATTTTCTTGTGTATTATAAATTTTTTTATCATATAATAGTTTAAAATTTCATTTATTTCTTTTATATTTCTCGATATTTTTGGTAATTTTGTTAATCAAAATGACAAATTACCCTAATTCAATAATTCTTTACATTTTCACCTCATTTACCCTCTCCTTTATATAGTTTGACAAAAGCAAAGGAAAAGAAAAAGTAATATTACATGTTATATATATTTTTTAAAATTAACTATCACGATCTTTATAGCTACTTATACAAAGATATTACTATAAGAATTTAGATTGAAAATGATATAATAATCTTTATATGATTGACCCATGATTTATTAAAACAATGGTAAAAGAGAGAAGAGAGGACAGAGAGTTTAGATTTGAGGAGAAAAAGAAAATTCATGAATTTGGGTTTTGTTTGTTCAGAGAGGATAAAATCACAACACTACGAGAAATTTGTTGGAGATCCCACATCGACTAGAGATTAGAGCCTTTCATTGTATATAAGTGGGTGCAAACCTCAACCCTATGAGCCGGTTTTATGGGGTTGAGTTAGGCTTAAAGTCCACTTCCTAATATGGTATCAGAGCCATTTCGAGGCTATCCTAGCGAATGTTTCTGTTGGGCCTAAACAATTTTGTCTTCACTTGCTGCCGATACTCTTCAGTTTTCTATTGAGGTATATCCTGAGTAGAGGTACTCCAATTGGATCAGTTAGGCTTAAAGTCCACTGTAACAAAATTTATTAATTATATAAATTAAATTAGACATTATTTTTAAAATTATTTGTACTTTTTATATAAAGTAATTTTTATTATTAATAAAAAATTATAAAATAATTTTTAAATTAGTATCTAAATTAGTTATTAAAGTTTAAACTATTCATAATTATATTTTAAATTAATTATAATTATTCTTTTAAAAATTAATTTAGAATTTAAAATATTAATAATTAATAATTAAATATTAATTTAAAACTTTGTTATAAATTTTATTAACAATAAAAACTATTTTAAATAGGAATAATTTTTTTAATCTCTAAAATAATTTTTCATTTAATTCAATAATAATTAATTATTTTGGTTTTTAAAAAATTAATTGTAATTTAATAAAAAAAATTATAATAGAAGCTTAACTTTAATGATTTGTGACAAAGAATAAGAAAAAACATGCGACGAGTCAAATCTCTCCAGACGTCAAAAAAAAAGGAAGCACGTGGTGGTTCACATGGAAGTTAACAACTCCTACTAACGTTAACAAAATGAATTGTAAACATAAAATAAAATTAGAAAATAATATACAGAAAAGGATATGTTTGATAAATAATAAAACCATATTTAAGTTTTATTTAATTATCATACTTCATCTTCTTACGTTCACGTCAAACATCAAGGTTTTTATAAGTCACAATTATAAACAATATTATCATCGTACTGAACTTTTCGACATTGTCGCCGTCTACCGCTCCCAACAGCACCACTACTTATAAACTGTTTTTTACATCACTAATTATAGTTAGGATCTCTAAATTGTTATAATAAACATTTCTATATTTTATTCTTCATTCACTAACTTTAAATTTCTACTGAATAATGAGAAAAAAAAACTTATTACCATTTTTAATTAGTTATTTTTTTCTATTCAATTTGTTAATTAGTATATTTATTATTATATATAGTACTTTTTTATGTAAATAAATTATTGATAATTGAATTACTTTTTTAATATTAATTCAGAATCTATTTTAGTTGAAATTTAAGTTTATAGGTTCACTTACTATCATGTTCTTCTCAATTTATGTTATCGGTATGAAAAAGTGTGGAGGCAGATTAACTAAAAATAAAATAAAATAGGATATTGCAGGCCTTTGTCGAACTTGGATGTAGCCATTTGCGACTAGTATTGTTAGTAGAAGTATAGGATTATGAGGGGATGATTCAACACATTTGTCTTCTACATTATATCTATATATAAAATAAATGTTAATTGAAAGAGACACCTTCGCAAATGGCAATGTAGGTCCTCTACCTATGTATAATGGATAAGTTTCTACTTCCTACCACATCACCTTTTTCAACACTTTTAACATTTCCTGCTGCCTACTCTTCTAGGACATACGTATACGTATACGTATAATGCAAGCACCACTCAAGCCACCAACAACATATTCATGTGCTCGTTAATTCCATATATTGTATCAAACTTCCTTCTATGATCTACCATTTGCATCATTCAACAATTAATAATATATATATATATATATATATTCAATAATTCAGATTTTTCAACTAATCAACAATGGATAGTTCTACAGAAAATATATCAATGATCATATGTTCTTCAGTGATCATATGTTTCACATCAGAAAAAATTAGAATATATATGAACTTAGTCCTTTAATATTGTTACTTATAAGCATCAAATGAGTACTTTTTTTTATCCTTTATCAAATATATCGAAAATTTAATTTCATGAATCAAACTCGTTCAAGAAACTTCATGCATCATACATAGATTACACATCATTCTTTTCTCTTGATTCTATCATTTAATAATAGCTACAAATTTATAATCTCACATATCTCTCACACACATACACACACGCACACACACTCACGCACACACAACACTAACATTGAGCATTGAGCTTTTCATGGACGACATGATAGTCAATATTTATATGTTTGGTTCTTTCATGAAAAGTAGGATTTAAGTTGTGTCATGTAACTTGATTGTGAAGATCATGAAAAACATGAGTAAGTCATTGGTGTCTCACCTTTAGAGGAAAAACAAAAGATAGTAATTTGCTTTTTGGATTTTCAAGAAATGAAAAAGGTACTAATAAATATGCAAAGACCAATAGTAGATTGTTTTGTCTTTGAACATAAATCCTAGTTAGAGTCAATAAAAACCTTCAATTGAATATCAGTATCAACATAAAAAATTAGGCCTTGTGCAAAATTAACTTTTATACTAGAGAATGTGTTAAGCAATTTGATGGTGTTGAATATTACGAAGTGGATTTAAGTCTAACTAAATATCATAAAATCGACTTATAAGGTAAGGTTTGCACCCACTTATGTACTATGAAATGTTCTAATCTCTAGTCGATGTGGGATCTCCAACACACCCCTCACGCCGAGAGTAACAGCTCGTGCGTGAGATTACATATTATGGGTGGTCCGATAACGGCTCGATAGCGGGTGACCTGATAAGCCCAACAAACATTCGCTAGGATAGGCTCGAAAATGGCTCTGATACTATATCTTAGCAAGTTTTTGTTGAGCCTATCGTGTCACCCGCTATCGGACCGTTATCGGACCATCCATAATATGTTGTCCCACGCACGAACTGTCACTCTCGACGTGAGAGAAATGTGTTAGAGATCTCACATCAACTAGAGATTAGAGCCCTTCATAGTTTATATGTTGACGGAAACCTCGCCTCATAAGTCGGTTTTATGATGTTGAATTAGACTTAAAGTTCACTTCGTAATATTGAACAAACTGACTAAAGAGATACACGACAAAAAGTAATATTAGAACGTCTATTGGTTAGTTAAATAATCAAGTCATCCAACTCATATCGGTATGAGTTAGCATCATGGAAACAATATAATCCACCATGTAGTTCAACTTGATCAATCTATGTCAAAATTTTATTTTATTTTGGTTTAAGTGTCTAGATTGATCTACTCCAAGTTAAGTTTGCTGTATTTATGTTTTGTATGAATAAAATATTAATTGAATATAAAACTAAACATAAACATTAACCTGGGGCAATGAGTGAATAAGTTCGAATGGTAATTTTGAGTTTGTTTAGTTAAAAAAAGAAAGACAACATTTGTAATAAGGAACATATAGGCCCCTCAAAAAATATATGATCGATTCTAATATAATAAATAGGAGGAAAAAGGAGAGAGGTATTTCTGAATGTAGTTGTCTATAAGTTTGTAATAAAACAGTGGTCAATTACGGCTCGTAGGACGCAAAAGACGCAAAGATGAGATCGAAGAAAATGTTTTGGAACTCATTTTTTCTGGAAACAAACGCTCAACAAGTGCCAACATGTCTGAAAGTAATTTATTTTGTTTTTTTTTTGTCGTACTAGATGCTTTTTCTAATCCAAACCAGTCACAAACTAGATCCGTTCATGATGTTTATGATTTGCTGACTGTGATTGATCTAATAAAAAAGTACGAATTTTCCGTTATATATTGTTTTCATAGTATATAAACAAAAATGTCTACTATTACCAAAAAAAAATAAAATTTGTTAGACTACACATCTAAATCTTATTAGTTAATCGTTATATGTAATTTCTGTAAATATAACTTCATGCATAATTGAATATTCATATTTTTAATTATTTTTTCAAACTTTTGTAATAGAAACAATTTTATACATGTAAATAAGGATCTCATGAAAATAATGCATATCTTCTTAAGCTTGCTTGGAACTTTGCTTATAGCGACAAACCTTGGTCTTTACTCTTGAAAGCCAGGGTTCTTAAATCAAAATATGAATTTAGAACGGTTTATAG
>Ga0123342_1006271_pt1 | contig 16605 bp, 9 predicted proteins | sample Turbeawhitnodule_FD_89960 | JGI IMG/M metagenome (GOLD analysis project Ga0123342, IMG submission 89960) | Root nodule microbial communities of legume samples collected from Mexico - Turtle bean Mexico white nodule | ecosystem: Host-associated > Plants > Roots > Nodule | place: Mexico: Nepantla... | reverse complement strand
TGCGAAACAACCGATTGTTTTTCTGGTGCTGTGCTTTTTGCTTTGTGTTTTGAAAAACTGATTTCTTAATCAAGATATTCTCGAAGTAATTTCATTCAAGGCTTAAAAGTTTTCGAAAACCCTCTTTAAACCATTCACCCCCCTCTAGTTTAAAGCCATACATTCTAACAGTTTTTACCCTTTCTTTCACTCTATTTGTGAAGACAAATAGAGGGGAATGGTTTGGTTTGGTTTATGTGTTGTATCCTCTGCTACAAAACTCTGAACGTTCTGCAGAACTATTGGCTTGTATGATTTTAAATTCTGCTGGTGTATGCCTATATACACATGTGGGGAGAATGGTTTAGTTTTCTGGTTTTTCTGCTCAAAGGTTTATGCAAAAAACTGGATTAAGTGTGCCTTGATATCCTGCTGCTATATATACTCTATATTTGCATCAAATCTGTTTTGCAGGTGCTGGATCAAATTCAAAACAAGACAACACAAGCAACCAGGTATTTGTCTTCATCAAATAGGGGGAGATTGTTGAACAAGGGCTTTGATGTCTGCAAATCCATGAAGATTGGTTGAAGACTTAGTTGTAGCTTGTGTGTGTTGGTTCTGGGTAGTTTGAATTTGTAATCCACTATGGGTTAGAATCCAAATCTGATTTAAATCAATTTTATGGCTATCACTGCAAGTGGACCAATGTTTTTGAAGTCAATAAATGAATTTGGTGAGATAAAGCACAATGATTTTATCACTAAACACATGAGAGATGTAATTATGGAGGTCGGGCCGATCATTGTGGTACAAATTATAACTGATAATGCAATTATATGTAAGGCAACGGGTATGCTCATAGAATTAGAATTTTCTTAAATCTATTGGACTCCTTGTGTAGTGCACACTTTAAATCTTGCTTTGAAAAATATTTGTTCAACAAAAAATACTGAAAGAAAAAGTGATATTTATCATCAATGTTCTTGGATCTCACAAATTCCTGATAATGCTACCTTTGTTAAAAACTTTATTGTGGGGCACTCTATGAGATTATCAATGTTCAATAACTTCAACTCATTGAAGTTGCTTTCTATTTCCAACAAGATTTGCTTCAACCATAGTCATGCTTAAAAAGTTTAAAAGTTTGAAAAAAGGAGTCAAAGAGATGGTTATTAGTGATGAATAGTCTTCTTAGAAAGAGGATAACGTGGATATTGCACAATTTGTAAAAGAAACTTTGTTGAGTGATAATTTGTGGATGAAGGTTGATTATATAATTGCTTTTACTGCCCCTATTTATGATGTTCTCATAAAAAAATACGAATATAGCTACTCTTAACTTAGTATATGAAATGTGAGATTCAATTATTGAAAATGTGAAAAAGGTCATATACCAACATGAAAGGAAGACAAAAGCTAAGCATTCAACATTTTTTAAGGTAATAAAGTCAATATTAATTGATCGTTGGACTAAGAGTAGCTCATCTCTTCATTGTTTGGCTCATTCTTTAGATTCAAGGTAATACATTATATAGTTAAATTATTTTATAATTATATTTTGTTGTGTACATATTATTTATAATATTATATTAATTTATGTTTATATATTTTTAATTTTATAGATATTATAGTCATGAATGGTTAAATGAAGATTAAAAAAGACTTGCCCCACATCAAGATGTCGAAATTACTCATGAAAGAAAAAAATGTTTTAATAGCTACTACTTTGATGCGAATGTAATGAGACATGTAAATATAAAGCTTGCAAGCTTTTCAGATGGTAGAGAATTTTTTTTCTGATGTTGACTCCATAAGGGATATAAGTAAAATGGATGCAAAATCATGGTGGATTGTTCATGGAATTCATGCACCAACACTTGACTCCTAAGCTACTTGGACAACCATGTTCTTCTTCTTGTTGTGAAAGAAATTAGAGTACCTACTCTTTTTTATAATTTAAATAAGTTTATCTTTTGCTAGATTAAAAAATATATTAATAAATTTTAATAATATATATATATATATATATATATATATATATTCATGTCCCATGTCCTATATTTTTTTAATTTAATCATTCTATATTTTAAATTTAAGTATATTTTTGTATTCATGTTCGCGTCGTATCCGTATTTATGTCGTATTTGTATTCGTATCAATGTTTATACTTCATAGTTTAAAGCTGTGATGTAGACTTAAGAGTGTTAGTTTTCTAGAGCAAGAGATAAAATTTGAACCAAGAAAACCACTAGAAGGGGACCTTCAATAATCCTAACTAGATCTCCAATCACCATCACTATAGGCATATAAATCATGTATGATAAAAATTGCAAATTATCCTAATTTCTATTCTCAATGTTTTTTTATGGTTTAAATCCTATATCATCATGTCAGACTAGCTTTAGGAAAAGATCAATTTCCCTTACATTGAATACATATTTATAAAGAACTAAAAGGGTGATAAGTTGGAATCAAATCAAAATTTACAATTAGGAGAATTGGGGATAGTGAATGCACAAGCACAACCCTAGTTTGCTGACTGATTTAGAATAAAATATTACCCTTTTAGACTATTATACATTGTAATTAATTGCTTTATTATATTTACTAAAATTACATTAAAGTTTGGAAATTTCAATAAACTCTTATCATCTGTATATATAATAATGGGAATTAAAGATTGAACATATATAATAATGGGAATTAAAGATTGAACATATATAATAATGGGAATTAAAGATTGAACATAAAGCATGTTTAAAAGAAATCAAATAAACCCCTGTCTTTTAGTTACTAAGGCTACTTGACTAATCCATCTAAGGTCATATGATAACAACACCACTTTTGTAACCATTAAGACCTTAATATTACAAAAATTTAGAGATATTACATTTTTTTTATTAAGAAAACACTAACTATAAGATATTATTTCTCCTTTAGATTTTCATAGTATTATTTTCTTGTTTTTTGAGATTATTGTTGAACTTGGTATTATTATCTCTCTAAGTCTACATTTTTAGTATTCTCATCCTTGTAGGCTTTCTGCCAAGTATTTTCACCTCTTAACGTATCCACTATGGATTACACTATACACTTTAAAACAATATGTTCTCTGTTATGAACTTTGACTAGTATACCTAGTAAAATGGATTTTTAAATACAAGTATTACTATTTACGTAAAAGAACATTTGCGTAGGAATTTAAAATCTAAGAAAAAATATTTGGGTTGTTTGCAAGTTAAATAAAATAAACTTAAAATAGAAAAAATTAAAAACGTATGCATTTTATTGAATAGTTGGCTCGCAAAGAAAAAATTGTAAATTTCATTTACAAGTCTCCGTTAAATTTCACTAAACCATCCCTCAAACAATAAATTTAAACCAATCAAGTTTATATTCAAATTATAACATCAGTCTGCTTCTACATTTAAATTTTAATTTCTTAATCAAATGAACCTAAATCAGATTATTGTAATCTCAATTCCTTAACAACTCTAATCAAGTAAACGACGTCAATAATTCAAGACTTTAAAAATACTTTATTAGAATTCTAACATTAATCCTAATTAGGCGTCTTTGCAATCAAAACAAAAATATAAATAAAGAAAAAAACACTGACTAATTATTCAAATTTGAATTATTTAACCAAATGAACCTAAAACCTTATTATAATCACAATTCCAATAAATTAATCAGCTTTATAAATCGAAGGTTTAAAGATACATAATTAATATTGACGTATTTCTTACATTAATCCCAATTGGACGTTTTTGCAATTAAAATTAAAATATAAAAATAAAAGAACAGTAAATTAATTATTCAAAATTTAATTTTGAGTAAATGATCGCAAATCAAAATCACAATTCTTTGACAAAATAAAGTAATCAGCTTTACAAATAAAGATTTAAAAATGTGTAATTAATATTAACGTATTCCTTTCAAATAAAAGAACACTAACAGAAAAAGCTATGCATTGATTGTAATAGAGTTCATGTACATTGGCCGAAATCAAAAACAGTTTCCACATTAGTATTTTGTTGTGTATGAAAACACATCAGTTGAGAGGGAGATTAACTCCTTTTTGTTTCAAGTATTCCTTGGCCTCAACAATGTCCTGAAAAGAAGCAAAATAAGCAACATTCTTTTACAATATGCCACAATCGGTAGACCATATCTGAATTCTAACTAGGAACAATGGCTTCAATTTTTTTACATCATGAATCCAACATCAATCTAGTATAATCAGGCCATAATGATTAGCTCCACCGGCTTCCTTAAAAAAGTAATTAGGAGGAGAATAAAACTAAGTGCATAATGACCACAATGACAATTGGAATGTGTTGTTAGTAGGATATGAAATGTACTACTAGAAGCTTCTTGTTTAGTAGGATATTAAATGTACTACTAGATGTTGTTAGAAACTGTGGAAGATTTTAGATATCTCTTTGTAATAATTACTGTAGTGTTAGAGTTCTCTGTATATATACTGTTTCAATTAATTCAATAGAATAAAAAATCTTCTTTCATTCAGATTATTCCTTTCAAGTGACTGTAACTTGAATAGAGTTAAGATTTGTGGAGGCAAAATCATTTTCTTATAGTAGATGCACTGCAAATACGGAAGAGGGAGAGTAGAGAAGAGAAGCACTCGTAATTTGGTGATGAGATAGATCCCTGATGTTAGCAAAATTAGGTTTATATTTAGCTGATGAAATTTGCTATCCAGCATATGGAAAGAGTGCCAACTAAATTCACAAACTTATGGGGGAACAATAAAATAACCTTCACTGATGATTGCATATGTTGGAGATGCAAAATATTCTACCTAATAATAGCTTAAGCTTTGGGTGGTTGGTTGGTCCTGTTGATGACCCACACAAAAATCCAGTATTACTTTTTAATAGAATAATTGGAGCTTGACATGGAATACGTTGCAGACCCTATATATCAGTGACAGAGTGTTGTTCACTGATAATGAGGATGACGATCCTTTGCAGTGTGATGTAGATAGCTATATAATTCTAGGATTGCAGCATGGTTTAGATAAGAAATATTAGAAGATTTTTGTGATTACATTGGACTTATAAAAGTATCCTTCTATTCTACCATTCCCATAACCACTCCAGATTCTCCACCAAGAATTTCTTTTCGAATAAAAATGATAAATCTCAGGGATACGATCTTGGTGATAGAAACCTACCAACTCTAGTGGTAAATGACACAGTAAGTCACTATGAAATTAGAAGAACTGAGACACACACCGCATGCTTTAAACTAGAGTGGACTCTTGTTTCAAACATAATAATAATAATAATAATAATAATAATAATAATAATAATAATTAAAAACCACAAAGTTATAAAGGTCCAAAAGAATAAAATGCAGGTGGAAAACAGGATTGGCTTGTTTGTGTGGTCTTTTATTTTTAAGACTTCACTCGTATTTTTTCCTTTTATAAGAGAACATATCCTTTTCTTATAAGTTTTTTAAACAAATATCAATAAAATCTAATTTTCAATTCACAGTAAGTATGGAAATTGCACATATTTTCAGTCCAGAAATTTTTATGTACACACAATTATGAAATGAGTAAACTACACATGTACATATCAATCAAGTAACATGCATATTCCATAGGCACTATAAAGCACAAATCAAGGAAATTACATTACATTGCAATATCTAATGAACAAAAGGCATAGAAGAATACCTTCTGCAACAATAGAGCTTCTTGAGGACAGGTTGGAAAATTCATCAGACCAACTCCAACCATTAATAGACCGTAACATCCTAAAGACACAACAAAATATATAGGTAGCTGCACAGAGGACAAAACAAGGAATAGTCAGCATTATGTAATTAGAATTCAACAAAATAGAGCTACAACAAGATCGATGAAGGTGGAAAAGATCATAGCGCTTTGCTTATAAGGCTTAGGTTAGGTTTGAATTTAGCGGCCAGTAACCCCCTCGATAGGGAATCTACATGCACAACTGCATGCCCCACCCTTGAATACAGAAAGCCTCCCCACCCACCCAAAAACTATCTTGTCCCAAAAACCAAATGAAAATAAAAATCAAACATATAATAACATGAAGACCTACCAGCCAAGTATAGCTATCTGGAATCACAGAAGTTTGTAAAAGGCCAATCCATAACACTGTAATGGCTACTACCAATGCCAAAATCTTCACAATATGCTTCATTTATAATCTGAAATTAGATCAAATAAAGAATTCCTGAAGATCAAGACCAGACAATCCAAGCGTAAATTGAAAACAAATATCAAAAGATAACAGACAAAATCATTGAATAGGATGAAGGAATTCAATTCATTCATTACATAAAGCATTCACACATCAAATGTATTCAAAATGCTAAGATAGCCTTAAAAGTTAAAACTTATTAACAACCAGTAAATCAACGCAACCACACTGAAAAACGTAAGTACATACAACATTTCATCATTTCCTTCCTCCAGGCAAGGATCAAAATAAATAATAAAATACTATCACCTTCACGAGGATACCAAATCCTACATGACTACTTAATTGAATTAAAAACTATTTGCCACTTCCATCAGGTGGGATCTCCATGAAAGTCATTTCATAGTTTAATGTAACTCAAAACCCTTGCGCAATTTTCCAGCATCACTTGGAAGTATCAGTACAAACCTACCAACTAAAAATCCATGTCACAAGATCAAGGAAACCAAGAACACAAAATTCACTGCACATGAAATGAATTCAAAATACAGGTTTACATCATATTCGGAATGGCACCAATTCCTAAGCAAAGAAAACATTAATGATGGTTATTAGTTATGACAGTATATCCTAGACACTTAAATTCACTGAATGGTTACCACGAGACATTACATATCAAACTAAGTCAGAAAGGCCCCAAATAACAGTCCAATAATTATTGGATAGTTCACTAACAATCCAATGATAGTCAAAGCTAAAAAAGTTTTAATTTCCATTACATGACAACATTCTTGCTGCAAGTTTTGTAGCCAAAGATATTTTTAAATATTTTCTTATTTAATCTATTATTTTTATATTTTACATAATTATGCATTTTTCATTTATAATATAAATATTTTTTCTTAACCAATATTTTTATTTTGTATTTTACATTTTTTCTTTTTTTAAATATGCATGTGTGTGAACAAAATGCTTATTTATTAAATGTTAAGCTATATAACAGTAAATGATGCTATGTTAACACATATATGGTCTCATAACATAAGACCATGATTCCACGAAGAGAAAATCATAATAGAATTGCTAGAATCAACCTGAAAACAAACAAGACATGTGCATCGTGTCAGGGTGAAGAACTAATTTGCCTATAATATATGAAAAAAATGCTTATGTAGAACCAAAAATCCTTTTCATGACATATCTCTACAAATAATTCCTCTTTTAAGATTAAACGAGATCTTATATATTACAAAATCGTTATAAACAATTAACCCTATAATCTCTAAAACAGTACTCATTTCACAAAAGCTTTTCCGTATGTACATTTAACTCAAGTTTTTCAACAGCACTGCACACACATTCAATCAAATAGAAAGTTTCATTCTCATATCCTACTCAGGAACACAACAAATCAAACTTTTCTTTTTAACAGAATCTTTATTGTCCTTTTTTTTCTTCACATTTTTTCCCTTTCCCTACTATTCAAATCACAATCCAATTTAAAGCTTTATATGATATTCTGATAGAAGAACATATCTTTCTGGCTTGTAGAAGAAATTTTAGCACGACACTGAGAGAATACAATTTCATTCTTTATAGATTACAGGAATCAGAATATAATGTTACACAGTGTCTTATGTGCCTTCCCTTCCCCCATTTATAAATATGTAAGTATAATAATTAAAGGGTAGGAAGTTGTAAAAGTAAAAAAACACCGTCCGTGTCGATTATGGAGGAACAATGTTAATCATGGAGGATTATACAACTCTTTAGTTTTGATGATGCACAAACCTGTAACTTCTATCATTATACATTAGACTATGTATAGCTAGCTTATCATTCTTTATCATCATTTCAAAGCTTTTCAAACGTTTTTTAAATTGAGCAAGAATATATAACTGATTATGTTAATATATAATTGATTATCTTGTGAGAGACAATTCTAAGAATTGACATTGCCTTGCACATTAATCAATTATTTTTTTAGATAATCACTTACATTGTTCCTAATGAAGTTTCCAGATTCGATCAACAACAAAATAATCGATTACTAATTATAGTAATTGATTAACTCTTTTGCACGAAGCTTATATACATGCTTTCTCTAGAAACTACATCAACTTTTGCTAATACATACATATAACTCTACTCTCCAACTCCAAGATTTGCTCCAATAATCAAAAAAGTATTTTTTTTTCTTGAACAAGAACCGAAAGATTGAAGATCATCCTTATTGAAACTTGCTGAAGGTTTTTTCAAAATTTCTGGAATTCAATCACAAACAGGTGATATATGGGCAGATCCAGAATTGAGGATACTAAAATTTGTAGGATGGCAGGGTGGTGAAATGATAGTTTGCATTTATGTTTATGCTTCAATGCCCCAAATATAAAAAAGGCTTCCTAATCCTGCCCGTAGCATCCAATGTTATCATTTATTCACGCATGTAAGGATTCTTCTCTGCCATGTCCTAATTACAGCCTACCAAATTAGCTTAACAAACGAAATTTTCAATCTTCACCACTTACCTTTCTTCAACCTCTACCTTCTCGGTTAAGAAAAATACATTCGACAAATAGATTGCTTGACAATGAAATATGTCAACTCAAGCTCAAATGCGAAAACAAACTTCTCAGTAGCAAGGCAGTACCTCGTTCAACTATATGTACATTGAAAATAAAAACTTAAACAACCCAATGGAATCGGAATCAACACATACAAGAGAAAATTTAAAAGTCAAATGTAAAGTATCGAATGATTCTGAATAAACCTAAGTTCAATCTCCAATCGATCATATTAATCAATAAACCTAGCGGAAATACAAGCGTTTTTCTTTTTTTAATGATTTGCAACATCAACACTAACGCACACCGAAAGATTAATCGATAAATCAAAATTCGAAAGCAAAAGAGAAAACGGAAGGAAGAAGAAGAACCTCGTGATCGCAGTTGCTTCTTATGCTCCTTCGGGTACAGAGCGCCACAGCAGCGAAATGAAGAACAAAAGAAGAAGCGTTGATGTGTTGGCACGGTTTCACTCCAATTTGAAAATATGATTCTTTTTTGTCACAACTATTCATCAGTTGAATTATCTCTTGTTTTTAGGAAATGGCATTTTTTTAATTTAGAGTCTTTGTTTTATGCCTTGGATTAGAATGTTGATTTGAAGTAAAAATGTAAGAGTAGATAGGGGAAAATGAATGAAAATTTTATAAATATTTGTAATTGATTTGATCAGTATAATTGAAATTATTATTTTTAATTGAAGTAAGATTATAAATATGTTATTGTATTTAAAAATAGTAGAAAAATAATTTTGATTAACTTATTTATAAATTATAGTTATTTTAATTAAAACATTGTTTTTAATATAACTGTCTAGCAAATATATAAATTATGTGAAATTGTTGGAATATATGTATGATTTTCAAAAAAATTATTTGATTCTATTAAAAAAAAAATTAACTACATCAAGGTAAAAAAGTGTCTGGGAAAAATTAGAAATGCAGAAAATCTTAATATGTTCAAACGAAATTATGTAAGATTTGTTACCAAGATTTAATATATTTTTTCTTGTACATATGGTTGTTTACCTTTTACTTATTTATGAGTGTCTATCTTTGTTGGTGCTCCAAAATCTCTTATATGATGGGTCGAATTCAGTTGGTTAATACGGTGATTACTGGATTTTTAGATTATAGATTTAATATGTATAAATGACATGTTTCACTTCTTAAACAAGTTGACCAGTGGTGTAGAAATTTTATTTGGACCGGTGATATTATAAAAAAAAAAGACAGCTATCGTTAATTGGGCTACGATTTGTTCTCCTCTTGAGAATAGAGGTTTGAAAATTATTAACCTTCATCATGAAAATATTGCGTATCTTCTTAAGCTTGTTTGAAACTTTACTTATAGCAATAAGCCTTGGTTTTTTCTCTTGAAAGTCAAGGTTCTTAAATCAAAATACAAGTTTAGAATGGTTTATAGATCCTCGTCTCTTTGGCCTAAAATTAAGCAGTTTTATTCTACTATACTTGACAATACTTCTTGGACTATTGGTACATGTACTTTTATTAATTTCTAGAATGATAAATGGTGTTCTACTACTTCTTCAGCAAATATTGCAGGGTTATCTGATGGTGCTAGCATTCTAGATACAATCTCCCATGTTTGAACTAGTAGTGATTGGAATATTCCCCTGTCTTTACAGCAGATGTCTCGTTTTTTTAATCATATCATAATTAGGGAGGGTTAGGATATTCCTAATTGGATTCTATATGAGTCTGGTCGTTTCACTCTGAAATCGACTAGGACTTTTTTATTGGAACTAAGAATTCCCTGTGATTGGGGTAAATTCATTTGGTTTTCATTTATTCTGCCTTAAAAACCCTAGTACTCTGGAAAGTTTTTCATGGGCGACTTCCTATATATCAACATATTCAGTATAAAGGTTTGCATATTTGTTTTATATGTACACTTTGTGGAAAGCAAAAGGAATCGATTCAACATTTAATTTTTGAATGTTCTAGGCTTTGCATATTTGGAGTTGGGTTCGACAAATTTTTCTTACTCCTCAATTCTCTAATAAAGATAATATTCTTCTTTTATTAAGAGGGATGGTAGTCATTTGGTTAAGTTGTTTAAGTTTGTTGTGATAACTTTTTCTATTTGGATGATATGGTGTATGAGGAATTATGCTAGATTTCGGGTAAAATTGATGTTTCTAGGGGTATCTCGATAATTAAAGATTTAACTTGTCTAGTGGGAAATTCGTCTAAAGCTTCAATGAAGAATGATATGTTGGACTTCAAAGTCCTTAAGTTTTTTGGTATTAATACTCGTACTAGTAAAGTTCTTCTTCCTCTTCCTGTTATATGGGAGTTCCTTTCACCAGGCTGGGTTAAAATGAACATTGATGGAGTTGCTCGAGGATATCCTGGTTTTGCTACTTGTGAGTATTGGGAAGTTTATTGGTGGATTCTTTACGTTTCTTGATGTTCAAACTGCTCTGGTTGCTGAGTTTTATGCAGTTATATATGTTATGGGCGAAGCTAAAAGGATGGGGCTTACTAATATATGGCTTGAATGTGATTTTTCCTTGGTTTGTGCTGCATTTACTGCTAGGATTATTGTTCTGTGGATGTTTCGTAATCGTTAGAATACTTGTCTTAATTATTGTGGAAAAATCAGGTTTAGGTTTACTCATATTTTTCATGAAGGGAATGCGTGTGCTGATAAGTTGGCTAATTTATGATTTATTCATAGATAATCATTTCAATGGTATAAAAGGCTTCCTTCTAGTCTAATTTTAGAATTATTTGTGAATAGGTATAGTCAACCTATGTACCGTTTTTGTTAACATATGGGTTCTAGTCCGCCATATTTTTTTGTATTTTTTTAATAATATTTTTTTTCGTGTGATGGCAGATGATTGTTGTTACTTGAGGTGTCAACATAACCGAGATGTCAAGTTGCATAATGATGCCTAACATGAAAGCCTTATATACAAAAAAATGAAATTTATCAATAAAGTGAGAAAAATTACTTCCCTGAGGACTCGAGATGTGTAAAAGGTATAATGAAGTAATTCATCATTCATCAACATATCATCTACAATCCTCACATTATGATTGTGCATGTATGGTCTCATCATGATTGTCAATGCCATATCACCATCATAGTTTAGGGTCTCAAGGATGGATAAAGAACTCAATTTTTAAGCTTGTATTTCAGATGTGGCAAAGTCATCCAATCTGAGGGGGTGATTACAATCCTCTTCTTGTTAACCTCATAATAGAGGTTACCATCATTTGTAATCCTCATATTTGAATAAAAGTCTCTGATGAGATCTTCAAAATATGGATATTTCAACATGAGAAAATGTTTCAAACCTTGATGTTGCAAATGATGTTGAAACTCAAACCCTAATGATGCAAAGAAGGGGTAATTCATTATTTTTCATGGGACAACTACTCTGCCATAAAACCCTTGGCCATACTCTATCATCTACTCTATTGACTAAAATATCGTTCCTAATTTAGCACGTCCTCAATACTGAGGGGTCATGGAACAAGAACTATTTCATCAGTAGGGGATTTTCCTTTACCCTATTTGTGACTGTGTTGTCTCTTAGTAGATGAAGAAATTATTCCTAAAAAACTTAGCATATATGATGGAGGAAATATGAACACTGACATAGTATTATATCATAATAATTAAAATAGTAATATACTATGAAATAAATAACGTATAAATAATTGCACATGAAATATTTTTCAAAATATAACGTATTTGAATTATATGAAATGTTCAATAGTTTTCATCAATGAAAGTACATGTGCAAGATGTAAAAATGAAACAACCAACCATTAATAAGTACATAAATATCCATAAATAAATACAAAGTAAGCTACTTCAGTGATTCACAATCATAATATTAAGCAACTTCCTCATTCAAAACTTTAGGGTGTTGGAGATCCCACATCGACTAGATATTAGAGCCTTTCATTGTATATAAGTGGGTGCAAATCTCAACCTCATGAGCCGGTTTTATGGGGTTGAGTTAGGCTTAAAATCCACTTCGTAATATGGTATCAGAGCCATTTTGATCCTATCATAGCGAGTATTTGTTGGGCCTATCGTGCCACCTGCTATCGGGCCGCTATCGGACCACCCATAATATATTGTCCCACGCACGAGTTGGTAGTCTCGGTGTGAGGGGGGTGTGTTGGAGATCCCACATCGACTAGATATTAGAGCCTTTCATTGTATATAAGTGGGTGCAAACCTCAACCTCATGAGTCGGTTTTATGGGGTTGAGTTAGGCTTAAAATCCACTTCGTAATATAGGGACATGCTAAAAAACTGTTCTACAGTAGACGAGTGAGCACATAGGAAGTCATAACGCTGATCCAAAACATCATCATCATGTATGTTCATCTCGACAAACATGACCCATATACAACACATCATGTAAATGTGTGCACTAAATAGGTGATTTTGTCGTTCCTCTGCAAGTACATGTTGTAAATTATATTGCATATTTTCTTTCGCTACCGCTGCTACTCACTCACATGACATGGCCTACTGCTTAGCAATATCAACCAACTTATCTATTTGAGCAATACCTCTCCGAAGGGCATCACTGACTACACCAAGCCTTTTATTCAGCTTGTCAAAGTGTGCATCCACCATGAGGGCTTTTCTTTTTGAGCCCTGGAAGGAAAAAGTACCAGCAAATGGCTAAGATGGCATCGATAGGGGTACCAAAGTTGAACCAGGGTTATATGAATCAACATGTGACATAGGTTACCGAGGAGTTTCCCATTGTGCCACATCAAATTTTTGGCTCCTCTGGGATGTAGTCCATATTATTATCATTCAAATTAACATTAAAATGTTGTGTTTGCACGTGCCATCTAGCCTGACAGATTGTCTTGACCCCTTACCCTGCATCATGATTAGCTCCCCACAGTTTCTCTATCAAGTCGTAATGCCTGAAGGGATTGACACACCATTTTAGCGATTGAGGGCTTTCCCAAAAATTCATGTAAAGCAATTATATTAATTGTTTACGTAATCTTGTTTGAATGTGTATACTTTTACAAAGTTCAATACGTTACCTAGATCAAGACATCCCACACTCCGTCCTTTGCCTCAAAACATTCACTGGTTTCTTTCCTTGCGAAACCACTCAATCCACTAAAGAGATCATGGACCTCGTGACATTTGTCCTTCAAACATTTTTTGTTTGTTTGTTTTTTACTTTGTTCTTTATAATTCTTACCAATCCAAATTGCCGTAGGGTGTCAACAATGTTATTATAACCTTGGGTCACCCAACTGTCGTCAACCCAGTTACCCAAGCGTGCCTCATCCACCATGGGACTAAGAAGTCGGAGATCCATGTCCGTAGTTCATTTTGTGAACTCATGAATGCCTCTGAATCCATGTTAAACCTAATAAAGAACAAAAATCATGAAATAACATTAACATAAGACATAAATATTCATTGTGGCTGAATGTGAACATCAAATGAACATAACTTCTCACTAATAATATCTTTTATTACATAATTTTAATTGTTTGCATAATCTCTCCACATTTCATTAGTTATATTGTTCCTAATTTGTGACCCGAGCCAATAGTCATCCTCACAAACTTGCAAGTATGATACATCTAAATCTTGTTCCATCATTTCATGGTTAACTTCTTCAAGTAAAAACTCATCGTTGTCGAAATGCGAAAAAAGTTATGAAGAATATAACACATTAAAACTATATTTGTCATAGTATCCAATGATTAATGAGGCTCAATTTTTCTAGCTATAATTAGGAATAAGTTCTTTTGCTTACACGCAAAACATTCAATCCACATGCAACCATGCAAATGATTCTCAATGATGTTACTTGCGTGCACAATTTGATTTTTTTCTTGTAAGTCTGAAATTATATTGAAGTTCACACCAACAACATTGTCATTTGTGGATGATATGTTATCCGTCTCAACATCATCAAAATGAATATACCAATGATTATCGTTATCCATGAACACAAATCCTTGCACACAAACAAGCATATAACTTCAATTACCAGGAAAACAACCATGACTTGAGGTTTAAGGTTGATGGTTTGAATTTGGGGTAGGGTTGATGGTTTGGGTTTGGGATAGGGTTAAATGTGGGTTATAGTTAGCGTAAGAGATACATTTAGGTTTTGGGGTTAGGGTTAGGATTGTGTTTATGGTTATGGTTAAGGTTTGGGTTAGAGTTAGGGTAAAGTTATGGGTTATGGTTAAGGTTTAAGGTTATGTGTTGGGGTTATGATTAGGTTAGTATTAGGGTAAGGGTTATGATTAGGGTTGGGATTAAGTTAATAGGGTTAAGACAAGGATTATGATTAGGGTAATGGTTATGGTTAAGGTCTTGTGGGTTATGATTAATGTTCACAATTAGAGGTTAAGGTTAGTGTTGAGGTATATGGGTAGAAGTAAAAATAAATAAAACAACAAATTCATTATTAAAACTAATTATACAACATTATTAAATTACAAATAATTTCAAACATGACCACAATCCAAAATGTAAAGATACTGTTTAGTAAAAATAGTTAATTTCTTATATGATTCAACATAAATTTTCATTTCCACACCTTTGAAACAACAAATCTTTTATCCACACTAAGTTTTCACATCTTAAACACTAAAATCAGTTGTTTACCATATTCCAATAAACTAAAAACAACAAAATTAGGTTTCAAATGACTTCATCACCAAAACATATCACATGTTACAAAATAATTTAAGCAATTTCCATCTCATCAAACATAAACACTTATCCGCACTATAGGAGTATGAAACAAGCTCAAGTTTGAATTTTGGAAGACCTAGAGATTGTTTCCACACCACTAAAGGACACCAACACCACAACAAAAACACCTTAGGACCAAGTAAACACAAACACAACTACATACTCAAAGAAAACAAACCCATTCATGCAAACGAAGCCATATAAACCAACATTCACCAAACTATCACCACTCTGAACTTTCAAAACGTCCTCAAGACAAAACCAACTAAATGAACTTCATAAAAAGTAAATCAAAAGCGAGGGAATGAAAATACAACATCCATAATCGATTGCGTGAAGAGAATAATCAATTTTCCACGTAAAACAAGAACATAATCGATTATGGCCAATGAATAATCGATTACCAGTTAAAAAATTTAGAACCTATCCCCCACGTTCAAAGCCCTCAATAGAGGCAACCACACGGAGAGCGAGGCAAGTGCGTTGAGGAACATGTCGTTGAGCTTCATGGTTGAAATCGTGTTGCAGCTGAAGAGGCACCGTAGAAGCACCACATAGCACGAGAGCGAGAGCGAAAGCAACACACACTCCACCCTTTGCCATGCCACATGATGATGTCGCACGAAGAGTAGTTTGGGTTCGCACACTAGATTCGGAACCGCTTGATTGTTGAAGCGTCATGCAGGAGGATTACCGAGTTCAAAAACTCCACGAAGCCTACAAAACCGTGGCGGGAATCCGAAGAGGACTCATCATCAAGGTTGAGGACTGACACAGCGGGGCACAGTAGGCGCCACCGCTTCGCGAGAATGCCAATGACCATTGCATGTTTGATTGGAAGGACAGAGAGGATTTGGAAAAGGAGAAATATAGTAAATAGAGAAGAGAAAATCTCATGGTGGTAGTGAAAGAAGGAAAATGGAAAGGGTAGAAATTTGTTTGTGAGTTGCTACGAGGGTTACAAATATGCGCAAGTAGAAGAAGAAGAAAAGAAGAATGTGAAGAAAAGTTATTATATCGCTTCTTAATAGTAATGACATGATAAATATATATATATATATATATATATATATATATATATATATATATTTTTTTTTTTTTATATATAT
>Ga0123342_1006270_pt1 | contig 16607 bp, 12 predicted proteins | sample Turbeawhitnodule_FD_89960 | JGI IMG/M metagenome (GOLD analysis project Ga0123342, IMG submission 89960) | Root nodule microbial communities of legume samples collected from Mexico - Turtle bean Mexico white nodule | ecosystem: Host-associated > Plants > Roots > Nodule | place: Mexico: Nepantla... | reverse complement strand
CATGAATCTTAAGGTCTTTTCCAGGGTTGTAATGAGGCTGGGCTTCCAAAAAATATTGGTTTTTCTTAGATAACAAAATGCACATCTTAAAGAAGAAGAACATACCTACAATTCAATTATAGAAAACATATATGTTATCTAATTACCACTTTCTTTCGATGTCACCTTTTTCCTCATTTTCTTTCTAACTTTTCATGATTTTCATGATGATTTTTTTTCTCTCTTTCTTTTTCTTCTTCTGTTTCTCTTTTTTTTTCTTTTTTCAATAAAAGGAAAAGATTCTTCCTATTTTCAACTTTTTGAGCTTTCACAAATAGAACCAATCATTCCCTTTTCTATATGTATTATATGTATGTTCCCCTTCCTTAGACATGCTAAGGGGTAGGAAATTATATCATTAAAAGTTAAGGTGCAATATTAACAAAAAAATTCTTGGCCCAAAGGGGATATATAAAAAATGGAATTCTAACAATATACAGGTTGGCTATTTGGTCCTGGGCTCCTAATTAACACAACAAATGCCTCAATCATCTTCATTATCTTTTATGATGTAATAAAAATAAAAATTAAACAACCACAACTATCAATTCATCAGTAAAACTCTCAAAACTGTTTAAGGTTCACACACTCACTTGGTTTAATTGGTCTCATTCATTTTTGTCTTGTCATTCTCTGTCCTAATCAATCATCCTGTTCAATTTTCATGTATCATAATTTCAACTACATTTGAATAGAGATTCAATCATATTTTATTTTCTAACTTGTGTCTAATTCATCTCACTATCTAATATGTAAACACAAATTCTTTTTTCCACAATTCAAAAATAATATTCTAGTTCTTTTTTATTTGAGAAAAATAAAACTAGAAAACAAATTAAATTAAAAATGAATTTTATTCAAGAAAATTAATTCAAGACATAAAACTAACAAAACCAAATTTATTCAAATTACCAAATAAACAACTAAGCAAATAAGCAAATAAGCAAATAAACAGAAAACAAAATAAAATAAAATAAAACTAAACAAAAAATAAAATTCAAGTAACTGAAAAGAAAAGAGAACTAGAAAGATAAAACCATACTTTTTCTCAATCCTCTCTTCTTAAGAAGTCATCCAGCTTTTTGTTAAAAATTTTATCTACAGTCTTGCTTCATTTGCTGGATCTGCCCCCTGAATAATAGAACTTGTCCCCAGGTCAAAATACATAACCTACAAAATGATTAGGAGACATATAGGATATTTTTTTTTTTTGAAAAATAAAATCAAAAAAGGTAACAAAACAACATAAAACTAAAATGTGGATTGGGTTGCCTCCCAGTAAGCACTCGTTTAAAGTCATCTAGCTTGACGCCTGTTTATTTCAAGGTGAAAAACTCCCTTTGTTACATCCTTTTGTACGCATTCTTCCCCTGCCTTTTCAGAAAGATGAAAAGTTACCTCCTCGTTTTGAGCTCTAAATTGAAGTTCTCCTTTGTCAACATCAACTATAATTCTCGCAATCTTCATAAAGGGTCTGCCAAGTATCAAGGGAACCTCTTCATCTTCTTTTATGTCCATGACAACAAAATCCACATGGAACATGAACTTATCCACCTTCACCAGAACGTCTTTAACCACACCATATCGATATTTGATGGATTTGTCTGCCAATTGTAACTACATCTTGGTGGGTTGAACCTCCAAATTGCCTATCTTCCTTAGCATAGGCCAAAGGCATTAAATTGATGCTTGCCCCTAAATCTAGTAAAGCATTGTCCACCGATAAAGCACCTATAGACACAAGAAGATTAAAACTCCTTAGGCCCTTGGATTTTTTAGCCAAGCCTTTCTGAACAATTGCTTTGCATCTAGCCTCCAGCTCTATATTTCTCTCTTCAATATAGCTCATGTTCTTTTGAAATCTCTCAAGTGTTGAATCTTGCTTCAGATTTCCTACAAAATAATTTTTAGGGAGCAAATTGTTAAAAAAAAAATTGTCCTTCTATTTTTATGAAGGAGCATGAGGATATGTCAAAAAAAAATTCTCCTTATTTTTATTTTTTTCTTCCTCACTTTTCTCTCTCTTTCTCATCTTTTTTCCTCTCAGTTTCATCTTTTTCTTTCTCAACCCCTACAATCTTACCATCCCTCTCTGTTATTATTTTACCACGCTCGGTGGCAATTTCATTGCAATGCTCTCTTGGGTTGGTTTGGTTGTTGACTGAAAACTGGCCACTTTGTCCCTCTGCAATTTGTTTGGCTTGCTATCCCGTTTGGATCTCTATACTCCTAATCATGGTCATGCTATTGTCCTGTGATCTCATAATATTGTCTTGTGCACTCACAATCTTTGTCAAGGTGTCTTCAACTTTACTCATTCTTTCAAGCATGAATGGATCCTCAGCTTTAGGTGAATTGTTCTGATAAGAACAATGACCATTAGCATGATCATCTACACAAAAATCACACCTAATTGATTGACTCTAGCTTTGAGATGAATGAACAACATATAATTGTTGGGGAAATTTAGCCATTTATGTGATTAGTTACTCAATCTATTGTGTCAAAATTTTATTTTTAGAAAATAGTGCATCTTCTAACAACCCTTCCTTCTGAGTATTTTGTCTAGCATGTTAGGCTTGATAAATAGTTGACGCAAATGCAACAATAATCCTTGTCGCTTGTTCTACATCAAGAGCCATCATTGTGTCGTCAGCTGCAACATCTAAAAGCATATTTGTGTCTGATCTGAGACCAGTGAGAAATATGCTCAGCTGAGCAATATCTTCAAACCAATGATTTGGGCATTTTCTTAGCATCATTTTAAATCTTTTCCACGTCTCACAATGATTCATCTGCTCCTTGTCTGAACACAGAAATTTCAGACTTTGCTTTGATGTAGCTAGAAATTGGAAAAAATCTTTGTAGAAATTTTTTCTCTACATTCTCCCAGCTAGTGAGGCTCTGATTTGGAAATGACTTGAGCTATTCTTTAGCCTTTCATGCTAATGACAAAGAAAACAAACGCATATAAACATTTTCAAGATCACCTGATTGAAAGCCCATTATTCCCACCAATTCATAGAATGTAGACAATTGTGAACAAGATCCTCATGATCCTTGGCTTTTAATTGATGGGTAATGATGAGAGTGAGAAAAGAGGGTTTTATTTCCAAGGCCTTGGCGGTATTAGGTATTGCAATACTAGAAAAATGTTTTGGCCCTTGATACATGACATAATCTCCAAGTGTACTCTTAGAAGGTGGTGCTTGATTTTTTGTCATGTTACTTTCATGAAAAAATTGTTAATGGGAAAAGAAACAAAGTATTTATATTTTATATTTTATTTATATTATTCTTTTGAAGATTTAAAAAAAAATAAAAATTAACTAGTTAACTAAAATAACTGCATAAACTACAAATTAAAACTTAAAAATAAAATAAAACAAAAACAAAATAGAATAAAATACTAAAATGAAGCTAAGAGAAAATATAACCAAAGTATTCAGAAAAGAAGAAAAATAAATAAAATAAATTAAAAAATTTAAATAAATATATAAAATAAAATAAAAACTTCCGAAAACTAATAACAAAATAAAATAAAAAACAATAAAACAAACATAACTTACTTAAAAATAACAAATAAATACTAAGAATAAAATAAAATAAAAATAAAATAAAGCTAAAATAAAATAAGACTGAAAACTATAATGGTAAACAACTAACTAACTTACGTAAAAATAAGAATTAAAACTAGTAATAAAAAATAATTAATTAAAACAAATAAATAACAACTACGTAAACCTAACTAAAACTACGTAAACTAAACCTAAAAAAAATATAATAAAACAAAACAAAATTAAAATCAAAATAAAATAAACATAAAAACAAACTAAAATAAATCATGTAAATAAAAGAAAAATAAAATAAAAACAACAACTTTCTTTTTAAAACAACACATCTATAATCAAATCAAATCAGTAATAAAATCAAATAAACAAAAAAATATCAAAACAATTAAAATATTTATAATATTTAGGAAATTATACTCAACAACTCAAATCTGTTCCCCGACAATGGCGCCAAAAACTTGATGACTTTCTTACAGCAAATGCACTGCGTTTGTCAGAAGTAATAATTGTCTCTAAGGATGGATACCGATCCCGCGAATTATCGAGTACAATATTTGCTAAATATAACAACAAAACAATAAAAAAAGTTTTGAGTTGGTTATGTTGGCACTGATCAATAAGAAAACAAACAAAGAATTAGTTGCTTCAATTGGAATGTTAATATTAAGTTCTTTGATTGAATTGATGTCCGTAGAAAATTCATTTATATTGATCTCTCGCATATAAAATCCTTAAGAATGTTTTCTAAATATCAATATCTCGCATACTTATATAAAAAAAGTTAGAATCACACCCAAACATTAATGACAATTAACATTTCAAGTCTATCTCTAACACTCAAATATGCTAAGTATTGTTATTTAGGTCTGAACCCTAAAAATATCTCTCAGCCAGATTTAAGATTCTCAATTTGTCACGAAAATTTAAAAGTAAAACAATAATACCAATAATCAATCAATAACTGAATATTAATAGATAAGATATCACCTCAATACATAAGAGTTTGAGTACATTACTCTCAATCCTAAAGGGTAGAATTGGCCACGCATACTTGTAGCACCTTCCATTCTTCCCAATTGGGTTACAGTTCACTCTATGATGTTTTCCTCTCAATCTGGCACACTATGGTTGAGCTTCTAGTCCTCTATTTATCCTAGTTTTCTAGGGTTAGGTCACTTCCTGTGTTGCGCTAATGACTAAGTAATAAAACATAAAAAAGACCCAATCTTTCTCTGCATCTTTTTCCATTATGGGACCTTCCAACTTTCTTTTCTTAGCTCAAATTATTCTCCTTTACTCCAAATTGTCAATCCTCTATAAAAATTCGCAATTAACACCAAATTTGGTAATAAAATGCTCTTATTCAAATAAAGCTTATAAAAATGTAAAAAAATATAAATTCATAAATTAAGGATTCTTTTATATGTAAGTTAACAATAAATTCGCATAAGTGTTTATATCTTAATATGAAATATTACTGAAATTAGACACTTATCACTATGGCATCTTAAAGCTCTTCCTAATATCCTCGGGGGATTTTATTAGACATAATTCCCACATGAACCAGTTTGATAAGGAGAGGAGTATCGGTAAGTACGCCTTTTTGTGCTCTTTGTCATGCTTCGAAGGAGACTTCTCAACACTTGTTCTTTGATTGTGCGATAGCACAAAGGGTGTGGGCTGTGTTATAGATGGGTTGGCGTTTCGTACTTTCAACACTAAGGATTTGAAATGCCACTCTAAGAATTTTAACCTAGTGTTTTTTAGCACCAAACAAAACCTAGTATGGAAAGGCTTGTGAGTGGCGGTTGTTAATGGGATTTGGGAACAACAAAATTGTGTTGTCTTAAAGTAAGAGGTTCCTGACGCAGAATAAATTTTTCACCTTACACAAATTCGTGTCTGGTTGTGGTTGAAACACCGGTCACACTCTTTCTTATTCTCTATTTCTGATTGGCACTTTAATCCTATTCTATGCCTCAAATATTATAAGTAAAGAGGAGAGGAGAGGGAGATCTTCGGTGAAGGCAAAATTCAGATTAAGTCTGAGGCAGGTCCCTGGTTTTTTGGGGGTGTGGATACAATGCTAGAATCCAGTTTTTATATAAGTGTTGGAGTTGAAGGTGTTGAAGCTTTACTCGTCGGATCTAGTGCAGTACAGGGTTACATATCTCCTTGTTAGGAGTGGTACAGGTCGTGTGTGTGGGTGGATTGCAAAAAATGGTTGTTGCAGGAGTAGTGTGTACATAGAATTGGTACAGGGGGTGTTCTGCCTCCAACAAAAGCTAGAGGGGCGGGGTGCTTTTACCGAGAAAAGGAGCCAGAGGTAGTTTAAATGGATAAACAGGGAGAAGTGAGAGGCAACATGGTGATGCATCAATGAAGCATACTGATTTGGAAGGCTTTGAGAACCTTAGCATAGGGGAGGTTCTGTTTGTAGATGAGATTTCTTTCTCCTTTTCCGACTTTGTTGGTGAGGCAGGTATCCTGAAGGTTTTTCTTTTGCAGAACAAATCTGTATTTAGAAGAAGGGGTGCAGAAGTATTGGATTTCTAGCCAATTAAGCTGTTTGGAGTCCATAATTGAGATAGGACTTTGAAGCAGCCTTTACGGTTATTCTGGGTGAACCTGTTAGTGGCTTTTTTTTGGTTTATGCCAAGAACTCCATATGAAACAACAAAAGGCAGCAGCTCGGTGAACTTGTCTTGTATTGATTTAAAGATATGGAATGTTTTTGTTATGGAGCAATAAAGAAGGAGCAACAACAGATGTTTATGCAGAACATAGTGCTTTGGTGGTGCTATATGACAACTTTATATATGAATGGTTCTAACCAACGTTGAGCCAATATTATAGACTTGGTTGGTTTGTCATTTGCAGATAATGCCAACCTAGTGGCACTAGATGAGCAAATGAAGGGTGAAGTACTGAATGACAACATCGTTGGAGCTGTGAACATGGGAAGAATAGAGTCGAACCATGTGCTGGTCTTGGTGGTGTTGGTAAGTTCTTTACTAGTGTAAAATGCATATTTGGGTGCAACTTTTTGTGTGGGCCGAGTATGGGTCTACAATGCCAAATTCTCTTGAAGTTGTGGCAAGGAAAGTATCAATCACAAATTTTTTGTTAGGTGGGAAGTTAGGAATGAGCAATGATATATGGACAACTTGCTTCACTATACAACTCTTCATTTATGATATAAAAAAGGGTATTTTTGTCATTTCATACAAAAGTTGAAATTTTAGGTAAAGAGAGTTGTATACTGGAGCAAGGTTGTCATTGTATCATTTCCCGTTAGGAATACTTCTTTTTGTTGTAGGTATATGTAGGTGTTGTCATGACAACAACACTTCCTATTGTTTTAGGTTTTTATACTGTGGGAAACCTTTGCCTATACATGTTGAAGGTATTTTGTTCTTGTATACGGGTTAGGACACCTGTTTTAATTAATTTTATTCTCTGCTGATAAAAAAAATCAATAAAAATACATAAATTACTACAACAATGCAAAATCACGTCTACCATGTAGTATTGAATGTATGGCTAATGAGACTGAAACTAAAGTAACATTGACTAAATGAGAAGACTATGTTAACTCTCTTAATTATGAAAAATGATATTTTAACAACCATACAAATACTTGATAATTTAGTTTTAAGGGTAATATGGTAAATAAAAAGATAAACTTTTATAATTATGAAAAAAGAAGAAGGGTAAAATAATAAGTGTTAAATAATTCTATAAATTTATTAGATTGTTATATGCCATTGTACTTTAAATTTATAACCCTTTCTACAGCTCACTTTTAATCTATCCCAAGAAAAAGAAAGATTAACAAAATTTGTGAAGTGCATAACTTTTTCTAAAAATGCATGTGGGAAGTGGTAGATTAAAAATAAGGAAGATGATTCATAAACACCAACTTTTGTTAACTATACAAACATTATAATGATATGATATTTTTTATTTTAAAATATAAAATAATTTAAGATAATTAACTATGAAAATAAAAATATTATTATTTTATTATTTATCTTAAAGATAGAGGAAGGTTAAAAAGTGTATAGATAACATTTTCCTTAAAACAATGCATATACATACATCTCTTTTCATTGCATGGTTTACATGGAAGTTGCTAAATACTATTGTTGTTGTGTTTGGATCTGGGAGAGAGTTTAAGGAAGTGTATTTGAAGTGATTTGAGAAGAAAGTGTAAAGAAAATGAGGTTGTTTGGATTAAAGTATGTTAGAGTAGATTTGTGAGGAAAATTTATTGAAGTTTGTGAGTAATATGACGGTTGTAAGGAGATTTTTAATTTTTATTTAAAAGTGTAAGTTTATCATTTATCCTTATCTTTAAAAATAGTTGAATAATAAAACATGAGATAATTTTTTTTGTAGATTTAAGTTAATTAAAATATTTGATGTAAAAAATATTTATTTTTATTTAATAATTTTATTTTTATTAGTTATCCAATAAAAAACAATTAAGGGTAATTTTGACTTTTTAATAATATTATGTATTTTTTTTTAGTTTTCTTTGCTTCAAACATATTATTGTTTTTATTCTTCTCCTGCAAATGATCGCTTTTCACTTTTTGCAATTGAATGGATGCAAACGAAAACTTTGTTCACTTTTCAATTTGAGTGAAATTCACTCGAATGGAATGGAGCTTGCTTGGATTCTTTTGGGGAGTGGACCTCCGACTCTTGGAATTGGGAAAATACTTAGGAATTTCAGCTTTTGCAGGAGCTTTAAGGCTCGCATCTTGTCTTGGGTAGGGATGTTAGCTGGGTATGGAAGGTTGATGCGAATTCGGGGTACTCGGTCAGTTCGACCTACAGTATTTTAAGGAAGTCTTGCATGAGTGAAAGTTTGCCCTTGTTCGAAGATTTTTGGAAGATTAAAGTGTTACCTTCCACACTCTTTACTGCTTGGAGGGTGCTGGGTAATTTGATTGCTTCTAAGACTAATTTGGTTAGACGTGGGGTTATTGTTTATTTCTCCTCCGGTTGTTTGTGTTAGGAAGAAGTTTAGACTACTAGGCACTTTTGTTTTGAATGCAAAACAGCTTGGCTAGTTTGGAGTCAGTGTTATGCTTGACTTGGGTTGGCGTTGATAGAGATCCTTTTGATTTTGGTTCACATTTCTTACACTTTATCTTGTGCAATGTTCCAAGCTATCTAAATGCCGCTTGGGGGAAGCCTTTGGGTTGCAATCATTGGCGAGATTTGGAGGCATAGGAATAATCACATTTTTAAGGGCGAAACGATTGATCACTTTGAAATCTTTTCTTTGGCTCAATTAAAGGCTTGGTCTTAGATCACTTCTTATTCTGCTTCTGCTTATTTTTCCTTTTCTTATTGGTGTCTTGATTTGTTGGTGTGTTTGCTGTCGATTTAAAGTCTCAGTTAGTTTTTGGTTGTGTGTAATGTTATGTTTAGGTGCTTTCGTTGGTTTTGAGTTAGATGATTTTGGCAAGATTATTGAGTCTTTTAATTAGTAGAGCGGTTGGTATGCATACAAGTTGGATCACCTCTTAAGTGGTTCATATTTATATATTTATTCTTTTTTGCTGATAAAAAAATCACTCAAATGCAAACCAAGCATATATACAAAGATGATAGTAACATGTAACACCCTAAAGAAAATTATTAAATAAAAAATAATTTTTAAAAAAATAATTAGTTGATATATTAACTAAATTAATTACTATTTTATAGACTAAAAAGACTTATTGATATCTAAAGTATATAATTTAGAAACTAATTTATAAATTTTAATAATAATAGAAACTACTATAAATATCATAAATTTTTAGTCTATAAATTCATAATTTTTTAGTCTATAAAATTAGTTTTTATTTAATGATTTTCTTGTAGTGATATAATAAAAGTATAATTATTTCCTAATAACAAAATCATGTCGCCGCCACTTATCTTTAAAGAACACACGCTTAGAAGAAAATTAGTAAATAAAAATTAAGTTACAAATTAGATATATAATTAATGATACGGAGGTGAGTGAAACACAAACTTAAACAAAAGAAGTTACAAATCACACATTTGTAATATGAAACTGAAAATCCCTCCAATAAGAAGTCACATTTTGTTTGAACCACCCATATTTTTAAAGAAATCGATATATTAGACCTTCTACATGGAAGTAAATTCATTCAACAACTCTTCAATACTCTTAGACCTTGCTGTTCTAAATGCTTCCACAACCACCATAATGTCATCATCTTGTAAGTTTGAAACACAGCCTTCCATTACCTTTCGAATTTGGGTACTAGCTCCCATGACATTATTGTCAGCCTTATATGTAAGTAAACTTTCTGTGTTGGTGATTTGTGGAATATTAGAAACTGCAGGAAGCTTGGAAATGCTCAAAGTGGATACAGATGACCTAAAATCATGATTTGTGGTAAGCACGAGAGCATACATGTTATGCACTCTCTTGTGTTCGGTGGACACTGAATGTGATGAAAGACAAGGTTGAGTTGGAATCTTGCTTAAGATTAGCCCAAAGAGATTTGAGGATCCAGATCCAACTTACAACATAGATCCTCTGGCTTCAGCTTCAAATCGGGCCCTCTCCCACTAAGCCACGTGCCTGATATTGATGGTGTCCTTGGACTGGTCTTGGCCATTACCGCAGCCTTCAAATGTGTTCTGTTTTATTGTTTTGTGGGTAATGGTAATGGGATCTAAGTCCATTCTGATGAGTCTTTTCTTGATGAGTCTTTTCTTGATGTTGGTTTTCCAGTAGTTCTTGGTCTCATTGTTTGTTCTTTGGAGCAGGTGGGATGCTATGATGGATCATCTGTGCGCGCAATAGAGAAACATCATTAGCTTCTCAAAAATTCATTTGACATATCAACACGAAAGTATCAAAACCAAAAGAAACTAAAAGGTCATCACTTCTTTCCAAGAAGAGCATGAAGTGAATAATGGCATGTTCTTCCTCCACCATATAAGAAAATTATATAAGAAGATGGTAAAGGAAAGATGAAGATTTCTTTATTCTATTGTTTGTATTTACATAACTCCATGTACAGTAAATATATACAAGTGTATGAAGACTTTCTCCCTCCAAATTATAAGTTAATTATGTAGGATCCACTAACTATAGATTCTATCATTATTAAATTAATTGCATATAATTGCGTGCAATATCGTACAATAATTGCATACAATAATTGCGTAAAATTTGACAATTATTATTTCCTTAATACTCCCCTCAAGTTGGTAGATGAAGATCATGAACCCCAACTTGTGTCGTAACGTCAAAAAATGTTGTGCCTTCGTAAAAATATATGTGACTTGGTACTGTGTCAGTATATATGAAGGCTTGATTATTCGGTTTGTAATTTTTCTATCTCAATGTGTTTTGTGCGTTCATGAAAAAGTTGAGCTGACAAGTTACATGACACCTTTAACTTCTGCAACAGATATCGCAACCAAACTATCTCCTAACAAGTATTGGTCATCGCGCGGTATTCTGCTTCCGCAGATGATTTTGATATGTTTGTCTGACAACCTCCCTAGTTTGAGTCGCAATAAGCTGTCAATGTCAGATTGTTTTTAGGACTCGAATTGCGGCATCCAATGAGGTTTCCGTGGAACCTGTATATATTGACTTAGGGTCCGAACCGAAAATAATATGTCAAGCCGAGTAACCGTGTGAGGTATATCAGTCGTCCCACAAGTCGCCTATATTTGACTGGATCCTTTAATAAGTCTCCAACTTCTGGTGTGAGTTTTAGGTATTGCTCCATTGGAAATTTGTCTGGATGAACACCTCAAGTGCATATTTTCTTTGTGACATGTAAATACAAGCTTTGGAACGAGAAAATTTGATCCCTAGAAATTTCAAGTCGATCTTTAATGTGAAATTGTTGTAATAGACCGTCTTTAACACGTTGAATTTCTTTCAAATAATTTCCTGTCAAGAGAATATCATCTACATAAATCAAAAGGGAAGTAAATGATGAGTTATTATGTCTTGTGAATAGAGGGTAATCCGTCTTAGACTGTTAAAATTCTGCAGATTTAATCACATGAGAAAATGTTGAAAACCATGTTCAGGATGCCTGTTTGAGACCATAAAGAAATTTGTTGAGTCGACATACAATGTTCTCCTCCGATGCCCGGGTGGTAAGTCCATGTAAATAATTTCGTGCAATTTTCCATGTAAGAAGGCATTTTGCACATCTAGCTGGTGAATAAACCAATTTCTGGTTGCGGCAATTGTGAGGAGACCCCTCAACGTTGTTAATTTCGCTATTGGTAAAAAAGTTTCACAATAAAGGATAGTTTGTTTAACTTTGGGACAAATACTACAATTATTATGAATGAGAATGAGATTTTAACTGATAGGTAGTAATGAAGATGCAAGTTGTAGACGCGTCGAAGAAGAATGTTTGAGGCGTGGGCTTGGTTTGGAAGAGGGGACATGTAGTATAAGTCTGCGTGTTGTTTACACGAGCCAATCATCCTCTCCGTAGTCAAGTCCTTCAAAACACAACCATGTGGAGTAAAAAGAACACAATAATTTAGTGAATTGGTTATCTTAATAACGAACATGAGATTTAAATTAAAAGAAGAAACGCAAAGAACATTTTTGAGAGTGATATTGTCATTGAATTTAATTGTGCTCATAGATGAGATGAGCGCAATTGAGCATGTGGGCAGATTAACATTTGCAATAAATGGAAGTGAGGCGATCCTGGATGGCCTAAAGGAGGTCTTCCAGTTCTTTGGATTGAAGTTTGGGAGGCATGGAGGAAGTCAATGAAAGCATTAGGGTAAACCACAATAGCTACCTTACTGACTAATACAGGAATTAATACTATGGTAAAAGGTTCTCTACTTTATTTCTGAAAACAACATCAGTTATATAGTGATGTTTTAGGTTACGAAATTTGGGCTTTTATAGAAGCCCATTAACATTTACTATCAGGATTACCCTAATTAATTATGGGCAGTTTCTTCCTGCACGCATACCTTTTTCTTCCTCCACCCCACAATTTTGTAAATTCTGAAACTGACCTTCACCTGTTATTTGAATTCGAGATCTGGGAGTATGCTACAAATTCATCAATCCAGAAGAGAATCATGCTTTCCGGATGAGGGGGTCTTCTGAAAGCAAAGTTTGCATAAATTGTTGATTTCTGGATTGCTGAATCCAGAAGTCTAATTTCTATTACGGATCGGTGGATCCAAAATGATTTTTTTCAATTATGGATTTCTGAATCCAGAATGCATATTTTGAATTACGGATTGGCGAATCCATAATGGTTTTTTCAATTGTGAATGTTTTTCATTTTTTTATTTTGGATTAACACTATCATTCATGTACTAACGGAAGCACCAATCCAAAAGATTATCGGATGCCCCAATCCAAAATTTTACCGGAAGCGCCAATCCAAAAATTTACCGGATTTAATAATCCATAATACAAAAAAAAAAAATAAGTGTACAGTTTAATATAGTGACAATTTTGTCTTTGCACAACCTTGTGGGGGTGCAGGAAGAAACTGCCTTAATTATGAAGTTCTTCATCCACAAAGACAGTTCGGTGGCTTCTTCTTCCTGCACCCCCATCTTTTTCTTCTTGCATCCCCACAATTTTAAATATTCCAACATTAACCTTGACCTATAATTTCAAAAGGGGCTACCGGATATCGGGATCTGGTAATATATTCCGGATTCATGAATCTGGAATTGATTAAATTGTGTTTTCCGGATGAGGGTGTGTTTCGGAAGGTAAAAGATCATAAATTGTTGTTTTCCGGAGTGCTGAATCCGGAAGCCTAAATTGCATTACAGATTGGTGGATCCGGAATTTTTTTTTTTGTGTTATGGATTCCTGAATCCAGAATGCATCACTTGCATTATGGATTTATGAATCTGAACTTGTTTTTTTGTGTTATGGATTCCTAAATCCGGAATAGTCTTTTTGAATTATGGATTGTTGGATCCAGAATAATGTTTTTCACTTATCATGGATACGAAATGCAATGATTTTGTTTCATTTTTATTTTATTTGTAGAAGCATGGACAGTAGTGATGAATTTGAACAAGAATTATATGATGGGGTTGATTTGTGGGATGATGATGATATTGAGAAGTCATTATCCATGTTCTTCATGTTTTTCATCTTCATTAACATGTCTTCTTCTAATAGAGGTTGTGGGACGTAGACGATCACCTTGTGAACCTCCTCCCCTAGTCTTCATCATTACTGTTCAATTACACCATTCAAGTTAAACCAAATTACAAACTAATGAATAAGATGTTGAACCAATACAAACAAAAAACAGCAAATATAAAATTCTATTGAAATCAAAAGAGAGAAAAAAGACATTGTATCATTTCTACTAAACAAATATAAATAAACTATAGACAAAAAAAATATTAAAAGAAGAAAAAAAGAAGCTCATTGCAAATCATATTTGAAGATAGAAAAAATCTTTTGATGAAGTTTTATATGTTGAAGAAAGGATGACCATAAAAACTCAAATCCGGATCCACAAATTTGGAAGCTTCCTGGATCCACAAATTCGGAACCTTCCTGGATCCACAAATTCAGAATCTTCTCGAAACCATAAATCTGGGATTTTGCCGGAAGCAAAAATTCGAGATTTTATTGTATTTTGTGATTCAAAATTCTATCGAATTCTATAATCTGGAATGGAAGAAAACACTTACAGAAACAAAAATTCATAAAAAAAACGGATGTGCAGATCCGAAAGCAAAGAAATTTACTTACTTTTGTCAAGAGCACTCTAAATCACCAACAAAAAATGTGAGATTGAAGGAGAAGGATTTGGAGGTGTCGCACTGCTGCTAGAACATGAAAGTGTGCTACTACTGGAACATGAAAGACACGGCTGCGCAAGAGAGCATCCTTGCCGGCACCTTTTTAGGGTTTTTTTAGATTAAGGATATTTTTGGAATTTTAAAAACTAATAAGGGTGATTTAGTCTTTTCATAAGAGTGTGGGGGTGTAGGAAGAAAAATGTGGGGTGTAGGAAGAAATTGCCCAGTTTAGTTTATGTATGGGCCTTCCTGGGACTTTGGGCTCTTTGCTAACAGATCACCAAGGAAAGAAATCTTCTTCCAATGTTGATTCCTTGATAGATTTTCTAGTTACATGCAGATTCATGTCGTTTGTCCTTCTTATATCTTTACCTACACAAGGATGCCATTTGGCATATGCAGTATACCCGTTACATTTATGAGGTGTATGTTAAACATATTTTTTATATTTAATTAAGAGTTGTTTGGAAGTATTCATGGATAATTCTACTGTTCATTTTCTTCATTTGCAACGTGTTTTGCATTATTTATAATTTTTTTTAAACTTCTTGAAATGTCCTAATCGCTATAAGAGGAAGTTGGTGAATGCCTTTAAAGTTGTTGCTATTACTTGTTACTAAAGTTGTTGTATTTGAATAATATATATAGATGCTTTTTATTTTTAAAAAATTGCACGCATAATTTTTATACTTACAAATATTGTTTTTTTATAATTTAAATGCACTTACATTTCAAAAAAAAAAAACATCAATATTATTTTAAATAGAATAGTATTATATATTTTAAAGTTGTTACAATAATTAATACACATTAATTGATTTTCTTGATATTTGTTTTGATCATATTTACTATTTTAAAATTAGTTTTGTAATTTTGCTAAATTAAAATATTCTATAAAAAAGTAGTTAAAAATGATTTTTTTTTAACTTATATTTTTACATGAATCATCTAATGTAATGTTTTGACCCTCTAGAAAGTTGATTTGATGCTAAAATTGATCTAAGAATCATGAAAAAAGTTGTTTAATAAGGGAGACTTTGAAGCAAGAGATAAAATGACGAAAACTACAAAAATGACTCTAGATAGTTAACCATTTGTTGAAAATAGGTATTAGACGGTCAACAATAACAGTAATAAACTTTTTTTTTATCAGTAATGAATAAATTAAATTAAAAGGGATACTTCAAGATATTCCAACCCTTATACAGAAACCACAAGGTTACTCCTTCTTATAGCTTAGGACAAAACAACCATTATATGGCTTAATCTACATCATTACAAGCCCAAAACTGCTTACACAAATCTATATCAGCACACAGGTTAAATACTCATGCAATGATTAACGAAAGAGCAGTTCGTCCATATGAGTTATCAATCCCAAACGCACCCTGTCTCCTTCTTCTTTTCTCATTTTCCTACGAAATTTGGGGAGTACGAAATGTGGAAAATCTTTCGAAGATGGGGAAAAGTGCAGGAAGTGTTTATACCCCGAAGAACGAATAGAGCTGGGCACAAATTTGGATTTGTAAGATTCACTAGAATCAATGATCCAGATAGACTTGAATATCAACTAGATAATATATGGATCGAAAACACCAAATTATATGTGAACAAACCGAGACAGAGAAGAAACCTTAAAGGGGGTAGACTAGAAACCAATAGAGGCAAAGGAAACCGCAAGGATGATATCAGATTAAAGAAGATGGAACCGAGAGTTAGTAAAGTATGGAGGAAAAAAGGTGAAATGTCATACGCTCAAGCTGTTAAAAATGATACAGACACAAAAAACTCCTTTGAGAAGTGGACGGGGCAAATAATTCAGGTGAAGATTGAAGACAAAGAATGGATGAAGAGAAGCTACATTGGGTATCTAAATGAAACAACAAATTTTGAAGATATAAAAAATTGTTTTTTCTTAATGGAGCAAATTTTATACGTATAAGATATTTGGGTGATAATGTTATGCTACTCACACCGGAGGGAGAAAATAGTGTGGAAGATATGATTAAGGAAAATAAAGAATGGCTAGAGGAGTTTTTTGATATTATTAGACCATGGGATAACTCTGTCACGGTTGGAAAACGAAGGGTATGGGTCAGAGTTTGGGGGATACCGTTTCATCTCTGGGAAAGGTCCGTCTTTGTGAACACAGTAATCAATATCGGAAAT
>Ga0123342_1006269_pt1 | contig 16607 bp, 10 predicted proteins | sample Turbeawhitnodule_FD_89960 | JGI IMG/M metagenome (GOLD analysis project Ga0123342, IMG submission 89960) | Root nodule microbial communities of legume samples collected from Mexico - Turtle bean Mexico white nodule | ecosystem: Host-associated > Plants > Roots > Nodule | place: Mexico: Nepantla... | reverse complement strand
ATCAAAAAAATATATAAAAAATGAGAAAAAAAATATATATATATATATATATATATATATATATATATATATATATATATATATATAAATGGAATATCAGCATATATTATTAGTATAGACTCTAAAATCAAATTAAAAACTGAGTTTAAATTTAACTCTTTCTGATGACCGACTTCAATACTAATATTTCACCAATACAAAAGATAAAAAAAAAATTAAAAATAAAGTGTCACCTCTGAAAAACAAAAATAAAATATTTATATTCATAAATTATCATTGAAGTGGTGAATTACGGGATCAAATTACGTGTTAACGATGTGTCGAAGTTGGATTCGGTATTTGCCACCCTCCAAGATTTAGTTTAAAGTCATCGTAGATATTCTCCTAAGTGTCTTTCTAGAGCTACGTGCTTCGTTTATCTTCGCTGCTTTTGTTCAAGTTTCTGTGTCACAACAAATTCACAATTTCAGCACTAAGTGCAGAAAAAAGAAAAAAGAAAAAAGAAATATTAATTTGCCTGGCTTTGCAAGTATCTATTTTCAGTTTTCAACTTTAATGGCTTGAAAATACACTTGTCATGTCAGTTTCGGAAACCTTAACATAAAAGCCAGTTATTATTCTCGTATCTCTCTTTTTGTCGTTTTGCCCCCACAATCAACCCTCAAGGCCAAATTGGTAATTTAAATAAAATAAAGTGAAAACAACTTATTCTCCAAACCAAGATGCTGGCTTTTGTATGATCATCATTATTTTTTTTGCAACACCTCATATTAACTCTCTCTTTCTTTCCCGTTGGCAAAATAATAATAAAAATATCATGAAGTTGTGTAGTGAGTTAAGAAGAACCAATGAACAACAATGTCTTGTCTGATGATTGGTGTTAAAAATTTGAAAATTCCCGAGCAGGTTATTTTGTACATAAATTAATGTTTTTCACAAACAGTGAATTTACAAAGTAAGCACTTAAGAATGTCATAATTGCATGCATGGTATCTGGGCACTGTGTGTTGTTGAGTAAAAACTGAAAACAAAATTAGGGTGATAAAATTATGAATATTGCATAAATATATAAGTAACAGGTGTGAGCTATAAACAACTAAATAGGTTGCCTTACATTCCACGTTTCTTTCTCTTTAACACACCAGTATTTAGGGAATTCTTTTTTCTCTCTGCTTTATTATCCACCTGTTAACACCTCCTCCACCCTCAGTTACCACCACATTTCAGTTCCATTCCATGTTCCATGATTTTCACCACCATCGTTCCCTTTTTTCTCTTACTTTCTAGGGACTTTCTTGCAGTCTCCTTTTCTGATGAAAAACCACTCTAGCTTATTATTCTCTACATATATTCTTCTGAATTCACTTATTTCTAAACAAAGCCAAATAAAAAAGAAGAAAAAGGCATTCCATTCTCTCCCCTACCAAGTTGTTTTTGGTGTCTATTTTTGTTAAATTCTTTTTAGCTTGATTATGATCAAAGTTCTGGGTTAAGGAATCAAAGAGGTTGGTTTTAGAGTAAGTGGGAATGGAAAACGTTTCAGTTCTGTGTAAGGAAGATCTTCAGATGGATTTGCCTCCAGGGTTTAGGTTTCACCCAACTGATGAAGAGCTTATTAGTCATTACCTTTACAGAAAGGTAACTGAGACTCACTTCTCAGCTAGGGCCATTGGAGAGGTGGACTTAAACAGGTCTGAACCTTGGGAATTGCCATGTAAGTTCAAAACAACACAAAAAAAATTCAGTCTCACTTTGGTTTTGGCTTCTAAGTATTGCAAATTATTATGAATTTAAGTTTATGTGCATGCTTTTTGTTATAGGGAAGGCCAAAATGGGAGAGAAAGAATGGTACTTTTTCTGCGTGAGAGACAGAAAATACCCAACCGGTTTGAGGACCAACAGGGCCACTGAAGCAGGATACTGGAAGGCCACAGGGAAAGACAAAGAGATTTTCAGAGGGAAATCTCTGGTGGGAATGAAGAAAACTTTGGTTTTCTACAAAGGAAGGGCACCCAAGGGAGAGAAAACTGATTGGGTGATGCATGAATATAGACTTGAGGGTAAATTCTCTGTCCACAACCTCCCCAAAACTGCAAAGGTAACTGATTTATAATAATTTTTTCTTGTCCATGTTGGTTTATGTGTACCACTTTTTGTGCAATCATGAGAATTTTCTTCTGTTGAGTTTAATTCGGTGCTATTTATTATTGTGTTGCAGAGCGAGTGGGTGATTTGCAGGGTGTTTCAGAAGAGTTCAGGTGTGAAGAAGACTCATATTTCTGGGATAATGATGTTGGACTCTTTCGGAAACGAATTGGCTTCTTCTGCTTTGCCACCTCTTACTGATTCCTCACCTTCCATTGGCAACACCAAAGCACTGAGTGTGACTGAACAGCCTTACGTGCCCTGCTTCTCCAATCCAATTGATGTTCCAAGAGCGATCTTTGATTCCTTGAGCAACACCAACATCAACAACAACAACACCCTTTACGGGGTTTCTTCAAACCATTCGTTTTACTCCACTCAAGGGGTTCACCTTCCGGCTCCACCAACTTTGCCATCACCCGGTTCTTCAAACCATTACCTTATCAGATCCTTCCTTCACAACCATGGAAAGGGATCACACTTGAGGAATGGCTTTGAATCAGAGAGGGAAATGGTGAGTGTCTCACAGGAAACAGGTGTTTCTGCTGATGTGAACGCTGAAACCTCTTCAGTTGTGTCACATCTTGAGATGAGTAAAAGGCTGTATGAGAATCAAAACAACGCAATTGGTTCAGCTGCACCAGCGGACCTAGCTAGCTTGTGGAACTACTGATCTGAAATAAAGAAAGGCAACCTTTTCAGCTGAAAAAGAATATCCTCATTTACAATTTATTCATTGGGTTTGATTGTGATGTTGTCCTTGGTGTTACAATAGATTTGAACTAAAAGATGCACTGTAGAATAGCGAAACATATATATGTTGTACTGTAAGAAATGTTCTGATCTTATGCTGTTTTGGTATTCTAGGCTTGTTGTTGTTATGGTGTGGTTGGTATGGACATGATTACTGTGTATCAGCTTTTGATTAAAATTAATACCAGAATGAGACATGGTTGGTCTCATTTTTAATGTATCTGGATTCTATGGCCAAATCTTTAGAGAATGACCTTTATTCTTGTAATATTTGAATTGCATATTTAATTCTTCATTGTGGGGACTGAATCAAGAATAGTAACCATTAAAACTTGAAAATCTCTGGATTCGCTTTCTTGGAAACACGTGCACGCGCTTCCTTTGACATGGACAAATTAATATTAACAAACTTATCTGCATTTACCTTCTGTAAGTGAAGCTCCTTGTGGAAATCAGGACCCTCAAACTTTTCCTCTCTCCTCTTTCTCTTTCTCTTTCTCTTTCTGTTAATGATCATGATAAGCCACAAAGTTTAATCAGTCAAACATTCACTTTTACCCAATCAATTTGACCACATTCTCTGCTAGAGTCAATCATATATTTGAAAATGTTTCTTCTACTTTTAAACCATAACCAATAACCACTGTTCTGTATGATACCACATTTATTCTATAAACGAAGCTATTATAAGTGATATCCATATTTATCTTTTTTTAAAAAAAATTTAAATTGGATATTGTTTTTTAAATTTAAATTAGATAACATATTTATTTGTCGAAGAGTATTCAGAATAAATGTCTGGCTTATGCCTTTGAAGTCACGAACTCATACAAGTCCACAAGAACAAAGAATTTGTGGTAGTAGACAGGCACATTGAATGTGACATGTAAAAAGATAATGTATATTAGTTGTTAGAGATCCACATTCACATTTCATAGTGTATATAATGGGTCTAAACCTTATTTAATAAATTGATTTTATAAATTTGAATTAACACTAAAAATAAATTAAATAAAAATTAATTTTAGAGATAAAAAATAATTAATTACTATATTTACAAAATTAGATATTATTTTAGATACTACAAAAATTATTGGCATTTAAATTAGTTTTTATTATTGATAAATAGTTTATAAATTGATATTTGTATCTAATTAGATTTCAAGGTTTTAGATACCAACTTTAAAATTTAAATAATTGGTAGTTGAAACCTAGGTAACTAATTAGATATCAATTTAGAAACTATTTATCAATAATAGAAACTAATGTAGATATCAATTAATAATTTTTTTAGTCTCTAAAATAATATCTAATTTTCTCAATTTAGAAACTAATTATTTTTTTATTTCTAAAATTGGTTTCAGAAATAATTATGTTACTCTATGATATTTTTGGATTCAAAACTGTTTTTATTTTTTATTTTTTTATTACAATTTCATCCCCTTCAACTAAATTGACATGGCAATCCTTCTCTGAATCTTTTCTGATTATACATGAGTATGAGAGAGAAATAAATAATATTCGAAAAATAATAATTTTATTTTCGTTGGTGTTACTAAATGAAGAGCACTGAGAGGTTTTGTCTGTATGTGTGATTATTGATTTAACGTTTAATTAATTCATTCATTCGAAAAAGTTGAATCATTCATTTCCCGTTTCATGATGCTTGAATTGCGTTTTGAAGCTGCAATGCCATGACATGAGAACATCAATGTTCTCTTTTTTCTTATTTTGTCCAAAAATATAATATACGTGTCTCCTTTTTGTACCATGTGGTGCTTTTATTTATGGCACATGATAAATCCTCTATCTACAAAAGTATATCAAATTGAGTCCCACACGGCTTGATCGTTAACTATGTGAAATCACTGCCAACAACATGCCTTTTACAAAGTGTTGCTCAACTCATTTTCACCATTTTGATGGCAAAGAACTAAAATTTTTGTTTTCTTTCATTCGCATCTTTATCTTAAGTATCATAAGAATTAGTTTGATTTCAAATAATCCAAATGCAAAACCCAATGAAATTCTTTATGATTCAAACTCAAATTAAGAACATAAATTGTAAAGATCATTACGTATGGGGGTTGAAGGGGAATAATATAAGAACAAAGTTATGGTAAATTTTGTGGTTATTAACTTAGTGGTATATATGGTCTATTTCATTGCATCACGAACAGTTCGTGTTTTGGTAAGAAGTTGTTGATAAGTCTCATTTCATGAATTTCATTAAGGTTACATCGCAGTCTTAATACTTTTCTTCCCATTTAAATGGTGTTCATGTTGGGTTACAGTTTTCATATTTGGCAAGTATGCTTTTGGAGTATTTCCAACACTTTACCTTATTTGCCTGCAAGTTTCTATTAATTCAATAAACTATTTACATCCATAATATAATATACTTCTAAGTAACTCCAATTGAAACTTATTTACATATCTTCATGATTATTAGAAACAAGTTTGGTTTAATAAAAATTTTATTATTCCCTCTGCATCATATATTAAAGATATTATTCCTTTTTATTTAATTACTTTGGATTTATCTTATATTTGTTGATTTATTTTTTTCTTTTACCGAAATAACTAAACATTTAATTAAATTATGATCAATGGATAAGTTTCTTAATCACCTTTAGTGGTTGTTTTGACTATTCTTAAAAATAATTGTCATCCATCAATTACAATCTAAGATAGGAAAACAGGAAGAGGAAAAAGGAAATAGACTTCTCTATAAGATAAAATAGTTTATATAAATAAAAATTTAGAAAAACTATACGAAAGAACCTTTATAAGTTAATTTATACGTAAACTGATTTTTATTTATAAAGAAGTTGATTTCAATTTTTCTTCTTCTTTTTTTTTCTGTTCAAAGTATTTATTGAAAAAATCATCTAAATATATCATAAATTTCTCTTTTACACATACCTCAAAGGTAATAGGCATTTCGTTACTCCCCCACATAAGATTAAATACTTTATTCTTCTTGATTCAGTCACTTTGATCTAAAAGATACATTGTAAATTATTCTCTTATTTTTTACCAAAATCACTAAATATTTATCAGGTGAGTGGTTAACTATTAATAAGAATAATTTTCAGTTTACACCATCAATCATATAATCCTTAGATTAACATAAAAAGTTCTTATTAATTTAATAAAAATTATAAAGCTCTTCCATATATCACTTCACTTATTTATTTATTTTGACAATCTCAATCTTTTGAAAAAATCTTCTTGCAATTTCTAAAGTTACATAATAAAATATAAAAAATAATATGAGAATAATAATTATAATTACGTTTCCTGGATTCTTTTGGGAGACACATGGTAACCTCTTTCTAGTATAACTTTTTTTGCCTATATATTTTCCACATACAACAGTTGAAATGAACACACTTAGTTTACCACTAGATTATGCATCAACCTCATAAAACACTAAAACATCAATTTCAATAAAAAAAAATGAAAATAATGAGTAGATGATTCTTTTCTCTTATATACCATGTTGACCTTATTAATTTCAACATACATGCATATACACACATACCTTCAAATGTGGAGCAGAATAAAAGAATTGAGTGGTGCCATATATAAAAGATTATGACCATAAATTATAAATTATGATATAGATGAGTGAGTGGTGGTAGCCATCATATGTCCTTTCCTTTTCTCAATAAAGAAATTGAAAAACACAGTTTGGAAAGTATTGTACTCTAACTAATTTTAGTACAAAAAAGATCACAACTTTCAACCAATAATTCCAAAAGTTGATATCAACCATGGTATTAAGCACTAAGGATCTTTGACAACTTTCTGTAAAGTACTATTCCCACTGATTTAGTAGTGAAAAATCTCTTAAACATGTGGATTCCTCTTCAATATAAGACTTGGGGATCTATTAAACAAACAGTGAAACAAGTCAAACTCAATCTATATATTACATAATATGTATCTTCCCTTTCATATATAGGCAAAGTCATGGAAGAAATTTGTGTTATAGTTCTTGTGCCAATATGAGATATTACTAACATGGCATTAACACCCATGAATAATGGTTGGTCATCTCAACAAATGTAAAACATTTTATATTTGCTTTTTTCAAATTTTATTTTATTTTAAACTTTTTATTTTTAAAAAATAAACACAATTTTACAAGAACAGAAATAATTTTAAATCAATCAATATTTTTATTTTATTTTGTAAAAAGAAAATTAATTATTATTTCATAAAGGTAGCTTTTTAATAGACATTGAAAGTCTTATTCGTTCTACGGGTGCACAACTAGAATACACATATAATTATTTTTTTGTGAAAATTTGTATATATTTCAACTTTAGATATGTTGAAATAATATTATTAGTCGAGGTATTAAAATAATTGATTTTCTTTTCTGTCGAAATAAGCAAAGGGTACTAAGGTAATTGCGAAAAATGCTGAGTTGTTTTTGGGTCCCACAATGATGAGGTCTTAACGGTAGAGAGGGGTGGAGTGTTCCACAGTGGCAGGTGAGAAGAGAGTGAGGAAAAGTTAGGCGAAAATGAAGAGTTGACACCTACGCAAAATGGGACCCACACGCTTCTGCTTTTAGAGTCATTCACAACCCACGTCACTCTTTGTCGCGCCGCCGATGCCACGTGTCGCCACCTCTCTGCCAGCTCTCTCATTTTTGTCTTCTCATTCTCCTTTTACCATACTCCCAATTTTATGTCCTTGTCCAGTGGGCCCTGCCCCCTTCAAATCCCCATCCTCAGCCCCACAACATTATTTCTGTTTCTAAAATTTCATACTATAATTCACAATCATGTTGACTATTTCTTCTTTCACCTATATCATTTTTTTTATTTATTTGTTTATGCATAAATTATTGTATTTTAAATTTTAAAAGTGCATAATTTAAAATTTATTTTCAGAACTAAAAATATAATTTAAATTGCATAAATATATTTTAAATTATATATTAAAATATATTTGCAGATTCATAAATATATTTTAATTTTTTGATTATATAAATATAATATATTTTTAAATTACATAATTTAAAAATTATTTTGGATCCTACAATACACAACAACAAAAATATATTTTGAATTGCATAATTCAAAATGCATTTTCAAATAATAAAATCAAAAATCATATTTTGGATTATATAATTTAAAATACGTTTGATTCCATAACTCATAATACATTTTTAGATCTGAAAGTGTATTTTAGATTGTTCAATCTAAGATATATTTCTAAGCAGTCTGAATACATATTTTTTTACCAAAGGAATGAGATCATAGTTCTTGTGTCTAACCGACCAATACAAATGCAAAATTAAATACTTAGTTTCAAACAATCTTTGATAAAACATTTTTTAGTATGTATTCATACATTAATTCTCCTCCCTGAGTTAGTACAAATAATGATAAAATAATACATGTAGGTATAGTTGGCTCCAAAAGAGGGATTGAATGAAGTCTTAAACTCTTTACCAGTAGAGAAAAGAAATTGTCTAGTCGATTGTCTAGCTAATCGTCTAGTACAAACATTTTTGTAGAATTGTCTAACATACCGTCTAACAGTAAACAACAAATCATGAGAAACAACAAGAGTAAGAAAAAATAAACACATAATAATTTATTCTTGTTCACCCAAACCCAAGATACATCTAGTCCCCTTAAGAAACTACTTAAGAGCTTCCACTAACCAACACACTTGGTTACAATGAGTATTCTCACCTCTCCAAATTACAATGAGTATTCACACCTCTCCAGGTTACACATTTTTAACCTCTGGAGATTAAGAACTCTAAAGAAAACAAAGAGCACTCTCAAAGAAAGTTCACATTGCTATAACTTCACAAAGTGAAAAATTACAATAGTTTATCACTCAACCCAAAAGAATAGACACTCTAATAGCTTGAATAGATACTCACTATAACTCTTGTATTTTCAGCAAGAACACTTGAATAGTTTGAATTGTTTGGCTTTCCTTGGTTTATTCTTCGCCTTCAATCCCCTTATATAGCTTTTGAAATTTGTCCTTCGATACTTGAATTGGCTAAGTTTGGATTTTGCAATATCCTCATATCTTCATCTTTTTCGTGTTAGACGTTAAAAAAAGAAAGCTTTGATTTACAATCTTTCAAAAAAAATTCCTTTGAAAATGTTTAAGAAACTAATTTGAAAGTATTTGCAATATGAGTTAGTAGAAACAAATCAAAACATAATAAAAAATTATTTTCATTCCAAATAATACGTGATGGTAAAAATAAAGTACTTGAGGTTTTCAATTTTTCAATTCGTTTATGTTAAAAAGAGTTTTAGACATATTCTAAATATATCACAATTGATAACATCTATTTGAGCAAGATAGTTTCAAAGGAGATAATAAAAATAATTTTTTTTCCTAAAAACATGTTGTTAGTCTCTTTTTATTCCACAAAACTTGTAGATAAAATATTTTTATATAATATCTCTTTGTTTGAACGCACTTTTATCAGATTTACAAATTTAGAAGATTTCATTTTCATAATTAAATGTTTTATACAAACTTGTTACTCGTTCAACACGTTCATTAGATTGTCTAACATGAATAAAATCATAGCCACTCAGAGGGTTTATTGTATACTGCAACTTTCACTAACCATTGTTAGTTCATTTAAATCATATTAAAACATGTCATTCAAATCATAAATAAAATATTCAATATGAATTTTGTTATTGATAAGTGTCATATTTCAATAATATTACATATTAAAATACAAGCAGACACTTATAGGTATTTATTGATAAAATAACTATAATTTAACCCTTAATTTATGAATTTAAACATTTTTACACATTTTATTTTTATAATACGAATAAGAACGATTTATTCCTAAATTTGTGTTAATTTCATAATTCTATGGGAAAATGGAGATGAAAGGGCTAAAGAAGAATAAACAAGATGAAAAGGGAAGGTGGAAACGCTAAAAACACGCCCAAAAAATCCCCTAAGCCAGAAGCACTCCAGAGGAACTCACCCAAGCGAGCCCAATCTCGACCAGGCGAGATTACTCCAAGAAGTTTGACTTTTTCTCGTCTAACTCACTTAGGCGAGCCCAATCACGCCCAAACGAGAAGTCACTTAACCCAAGTCCAACTAGGTTAAATATGAGGCGTAAGACACAACCCTAAACATTCATTGGGAGAATGGGAGATGATAGAAAACTCTAGAGGATGCAACCGTCAAGGAGAAACATCCTAAATCTTATTTTCTTGCTTTCCATGTTGTGTGAAACATTAGAATAGTCAAGATACAAGTAAACCATTAAGTTAGTTTTTGTTATCATCAAAACATGAAAACATAAACTCCACAAATGATTGTCTAATCATCATACCGTCTAGTTGGTCATAGACCATCTAAGGGCTTAACAGGCCGTCTAGGAAAATCATTCAAGGTCGTTGGTTGAAACAGACTGCATCAAGTTCTTGACAAAGTAAGGCAAGTTCAACTAAGCCTACTAATTTTGTGAAGTACATTATATTATTCTTTGGACTCGTAGCCACTCTTGGCTAACCCCTTGAGTATTATTATCCAAGACATTCTTGCTTAACAAATATTATTTCCTAGGCCACTCCTAGTTTAATGAGTATTATTTCCCAAGCCACTCTTGTCTTAATGAGTATTCTTTCTATTCTAGCCAAGAGGGATGTCTCCCAATCAGTGCATGTAGTTGAGGTCGATTAAACTCCGAGATGGTCACCTACAAAAGATACTTCGACGCTTTAGTCAGTAAGAGCACTGCTTGTATTGTTGTCTGTTGTGAGTTATTTTCTTTCCCTTATATAGGGTAATGCCTCCTTTTTCTCCTTGTACCTGGTCTTATTATTGGTTTAATTCAGTAATAAATGTTATCTCCTCCAATTTAAGGTTGATTATTCGGAATCCCTTGATTTACACTGATACAACATTAATGTCCTTAAGTATCAGTATCGGAAGGCTATCTGCTCACCTGCACAGTCGGGCTCGGCCCATGATGTTACACTTTCCCAAGTCACTCTTGGCTTAACGAGTATTCTTTCCCAAGTCACTCATAGCTCAACGAATATTAATTCCCAAATCACACATGGCTCAATGAGTACTCTTTCCTATGCCACTTATGACTTAACTAAGTATTTTTTGACCACCTAGCCACTTCTAACTATTCCCTTCAGTATTGTTTACCAAAAAATCACTTTTGACTAAGTTTTAAGGTTGACTGCTTCAATGATGAACTGATCATTGGGTTTGATCACTAGGGAGGATTGTGTTTCTCTCATAGTTCAATATTTTTTTCACTTTAGGAAGGGGTTGTGTCTTTTGGCGTGTACAAAGTTATGTTCATTCTCCTAGGTAGTTGGATAAACACTCTCAGTGTTTTCCATAATTTTCTTTAGGATCCATTTATTTTGGCAGTGTTCTTTCGCTAAGCTCTAGGATCGTTTTATTATGCTTTTGAGGATTGGTTCATATTTGAACAACGTTTTGGCACAATTCAACCTATTCTCTCTTGTTCTTCTTCTTAATGGTAAGCTTGATATAAGAGTTTAGTTATATCCCATGAGCAACTTCAATTCTTTCGAGGACTTCTCTTTATTTTCAAGCTTGAATATATTTGTTGAATTTAATGCATTCTTTCTTTACACAACGTCTTTGGTAATTGACAATGCTTATCTACCTAGGTAGCATAGCCTTTTGCACCAATTTATGATAAAATGCATACCATATAAGGCAGATAACTAGATCAGAGTTTAGATGTTCTTTGTGTTAGGTGGTTGGTGATGAAGGTAGCTTTTACTCTTTTCCCAAAAGATAATTTGATGTTGACTTTAACTTGCATCTTTAACCGATCTCTTTGGTAGATGAAGGTAATGGATCTTTCTGGCATTTAAATAGTAAACACACACACAAATATTCAAAAGGTATAATATTATTGGCGTGTATCGTTGGATCCTTTAAACATATGTTCTGATCATACAAGTTTTATGTCAAACATAAGGAAATGTTACTCAATAAGTTAGTACACTACAAGAAAATTATGAAATAGAAACCAATTTTAGAGACAAAAAATAATTAGTTTTAGAAACCATTTTAGAGACTGAATTTTTTTTTTTGTTTTTAGATTAGTTTTTAATATTGTTAAATAGTTTCTAAATTAGTATTTAATTAGCTATCAAGGTTTTAACTACCAATTATTTAGATTCTAAATTTGGTAGCAAAAACCTTGGTAGCTGATTAGATACCAATTTAAAAACCATTTAACAATATTAGAAACTAATTTAGAAATCAAAAGTTTTTTTAGTTTCTAAAATGGTCTCTAATTTAGTCACTATAACAACTAATTATTTTTTGTCTCTAAAATTGGTTTCTATTTCATGATTTTCTTGTAGTGGTAGAACCATTTATTCGAAGGTTCAATAACTCAAACTTGATGTAAGATCATTGAATGAATTAGTATAAACTTATTGTGAAATCTTTTTTTCTTTTACCTTCTTTTATTATGTTGCATTCCAATCTTTGTATCAATCTTGATTCCAAATCAATTGCATTTAGTTTTCAAATTATTTTTTTTAAAGAAATTTGTGAAAATATTTCAGAACCAATACACCTCCCCTCTTAGTTTAACTAATTCACTCATTTTTTTTAACATCAATCATTTACTTATACACATCCTTTTAATTAAATTCCAATTTTATCTATTTACTTTTTCATTTGTTGCTTTAGTTAATTCTATTTAAATCCTTATACATATAATTAATTATAATTAAACACGAAATCATCATAATTTCGTTCTTAAATGTTTTACATTTACAATTTTTATAAAAATATATATTACAATCTTGTAGTGTCTATTACACAACTTTTTTTATTCGCACTTTCACATCTTACAAAAATAATTACACAATATAAAAAATACTTACTTACTCAGTTAATTTTTTCATTCATAAGTAAGGTTTTAAAAAATCATTTACAATTCTTTTACATTTTCTTAATTTATATTCAATTTAAAATAAACAGCTACTAATATTACAGTTTTTTTATTCAATACAAAACTAAATAATTACTTCACTAAATATTCAATTCTATAAGAATATATTTCTTTAAATTTTTATTATTCATGTTAATTAGTTTTTAAAATAATCACTTTTCTATTTTTTTATATTATAATAGTTTCTAAATAATTATTTCTTACTACTATATTTACTTTTCTAAATTACTATTCTTTAATATATTTATTTTCCTAAAATATTATTCCTCAATATAATTATCTTTCTAAATTTTAATTATTTAAAATATATACATATTTCTACACTTTTATACCAAATATTAATTTTTTAAAGTAATATTTTTTACTTTTAACTTTTTTTTTTATTTCTTCCTTTATTTTTAAATAAAAGAAGAAAAAATAAAATTTAGTTCGGAATTCAATTTCTTAGAAACTTGGGCTGATTTTCCAATGATTTGTCATCAGTTCACATTCAGAATTCGACTATCTGATAACTGAATTTTGCTATTTGGATACATAATTGACAAAATATGCTTTTCGGGGCAAAAATGACATTTGCATGATTTTGTTGTTGTCATGTATGATTTCTTAAGATTTGTATTCAAGATCTTGAATAATGTATTTCATACTTTTATTATTTTATGTAAATTTTACAATGAAGTTAGGAAACTTACCATGAATTACTTCAAAAAAATTGAATTGGTATTTTTGGAAATTTTTTCTCTTTTACTTCATTTTCTTTACAGTGACGTAGAAATCCTTAATCAATTTTTGATATATTTTCTATGTATTTATTAGAAATAAGAGTTATAAGATAATGAGTAATTTATTAAACTCAACATAAATATTTTTTTAAATAATGATTTATTCTTTGATTTGTTTCATAAAATAAACAGAAAATTGTTTATATTTTAAAATAAGCAGAACAGACAAAGATATAAAAAAAACAGTATCTTATTTATTTTATTGAATAAGCACTTATTTAAAGAAAAAAAAAAAACTAGTCCAATAGTATGATAACAGGGAGAATTTGTGAGTCCACTTCTTTCTAATAACTTCCCCTTTAAATAATTTTTAATGTCAAATTACTCTTGATAAAGTGAGAAAAGAGAAATTTATTTTAAAATCATAAAAATAATTGCCAATAATTACAACATAATTTTAGGTCATAAAACTATCAAATTAAACATAATTTCATTGGAATGGTTTTATAATTACATGAGTCATTATTAACTTAACTAATGTAACTTTTTTTTTTGTAGTTTTTCCTTTTTTATAACAATAATATTATTATGAAATAAAAATAAAATAAGTATAAGATAAATTTTAACCATATTTAACATTGAATTAATAGAAATATTGATAGTGATTTAGAGTTTAGGATTTAAAGTTTATAATTTAGAATTTAGAATTTAAGGTTTAGGATTTATTTAAGATTTTAAAATTCATGGTAAGTTTCCTGACTTCATTAATAAAAAAAAGCAATTGATTTCTCCATCCAGAAAAGCCTTTACCATATGAGTAACAACAAAGGATCAAAATATCCTCTATATTTTTTAAATAAGAGTGGATTATGTAGTCATTTTTTCAAAATATGTTTCTAGATTTTGTTTTCAGAAACTTTTTTAAAATATATTTTTTGTATTCTGAAATTATTTTTTCAGAAAGACATTTGGGTTTTCCAATTCAATTCTAGAATTTCATTTTTAAAATACAAAAAATTATTCTAGATTTCGTTTTTCTAATGTATTTTTTTTAATTATGAATTTCCAATCCCAGGATGAAGAACATTTTTAGAATTTTCAAAAATTAATTGGGTGCAGGTTGAAAACAGCAAGAAACAATTGCTTAAAAAAAAATGAGATGCATGAAGAAATGTCTAATTTGGACAGTTTTTGGTAAGGGGCCTTGTTTGGAACATATGGGCTATAAAGCCCAAATAAAGGAGAGAGAAACATAGGGGGTAAGCTAAACATAGGAGGGTCATGAGTAAAGAAAAACTGGAAAAAAAGCAATGTTGACCAAATAAGAAAATTTCTTCTGATTTGGTTGGTTAATGTTATTTCTTTACTAGCTCACATCTCACTATGAATATAATGAATAAATACCATTCATATTTATCGTCGTACCGTTTTATGTCCTTAGTGAAGTGGTTCAGAATTCAAATTTTAATAATGTTATATACTTTGGATATAAAATAAACTATATTGAAAAAGATATTGATGATGTGTATATTTAAGATTCTTATTATATTAGTTATTACTTTCGAGATGCTTAATTTATATAAATATTGTAAGAAAAATAAATAAATAAATGCGAAAATGAGAGAATGAACAGTCACAAATTGGACATAAAAAAACTTCATGATCAATGGAGAGTATATCTTCCTTGTTTGCTAAAAGTTGAAAAAAAAAAGACAAAAGTAGGGAGGCACATCTCAATCTTAGCTCATTGGAATCATTTTCGTTCCGAGAAAGTAAGCACTTGTGAACATTGTTAAGCTTATTTGCATTTTACTCTACAAATATCTGATTTGATGCTTAAATCAATTTTGATAGTTGAAAATAATTAAGAAGTGTTTATTAATTTGAAGACAATCTGTTTATAAATTTATATTGGACCACTACACAGGTAAGTTTTAATAAATAGAAATATTAAAAATAACTTCGTATTAATTTTAATATTATGATTGATTTATGAATTTAATTTAAGATTAATACTATTGTAAATTATGTTAAGTAGTTGGTTCTTTGAAATATTAAAATATCATAATTTACTAAGAAAACTATTTTAAATTTGATTAATAATACATAGGGTAATAATTGTTTAAAGAATTCTCTCTGAGGATGCATTAAAATCCAAATCCATTGGATGAAATGAAATGAGGCATAGAAAAGAAATGGGACATATTTGGGTTGGCTTATCCGGGCAAATCAGAACTTTTGAGGCAATAATCATATTGATGGCGATGGATCCAATTCACGTCGCAGCCTATTGATTTAGTGCCCTACAAGTGGAAGAAATATCGAAACGGTTGGCATTAATTTTGGAGGATTATGGACAATTCACAAATGTAGCAACAAAAGTTGTATCATCAAGGATTTGTCACTTATTTTGGAGGTTTTTTAACAAGTGACCACAATGAAGACATTTAATTCATCACGTATGTAGTGTGTGGTAACTATCAATATCATATATGTTCATAATATCATTTAGATATATTATAAATAAATTATTATTAATCACTTAATAATTTTTTTTAAAAAATTAAGACTGTCACAGCATCACTATATTAATGTCTAACTAAATGATTATTTGTAGCGTAGTTAAAACTGAAAAGATACAATGATTATGATTTTTGTGGATATTCAATGGCTAGTGGTTATGCTTTTATTCTTCTATGGTAGTACTCCTCTTCTAAGCGGTTAAAATTGTTTTTCTTTTTAGTGTTGTGAGATGATGATGATGAATTCTTCCGGTTTTCATATTTTTTGGGGTGTCAAGGATCAATGTGTTAGAATATATGACCTTAAACGAAAGGGGGGTGAATTGTTTAAGGAGGATTTTTGAAAATTTTTAAACTTAGAATGGAAATTCTTTGAAAGAACCTTGATTAAGGATTCAGTTTTTCCAAAACAAACAGCAAAAACACAAAGCTGGAAAAACAATCGGTTGTTTTAGCGAAACAATCGGTTGT
>Ga0123342_1006268_pt1 | contig 16610 bp, 11 predicted proteins | sample Turbeawhitnodule_FD_89960 | JGI IMG/M metagenome (GOLD analysis project Ga0123342, IMG submission 89960) | Root nodule microbial communities of legume samples collected from Mexico - Turtle bean Mexico white nodule | ecosystem: Host-associated > Plants > Roots > Nodule | place: Mexico: Nepantla... | reverse complement strand
TCCAGCTTAGGAAGCCTTCTTCACCTGTAAGTTATTTATTTGATACTGGTGACATGATTGCATTAATGGACATATTTTTCTTGGTTTGATTTAATCGTTCACTGTCAAGCCTATATATTGTTGACAATATGTATTTCTGGACTTGCAGTCTTCTTGACAATAACAAATTGACAGGAGATCTTCCCTCTGAGCTCTCTGAGATGCCAAGCTTAAAGATTCTGTATGTTTTATTATCTGTTGCATGGTGTATGCATGTCTTTAAGCTCGTCTGGTTTTTCTTTTGTTTTGGATGAATAAGACACATGTTCTTTATAAAGTTGATGACATTTCAGTTTGCTTCCGCTTGGTTTGAATCTCTGTTCGTTGTTCCATTTTTCTTTTAGCATGTGTGTGATCAACATGAATGAAACCAATAGTGCAAAGAAAAAGGTAGACACAAAGAACCTAAGTAGGACTCCAGTGTCATCATGAGGGCCTTTGGAGCTTTTTAGGATCTTTGTGTAGATGAGTTTCTTCACATGAACCATCATGATAAGAGGATCATTATTATATCTCATAATAAAGGACCTGATGTTTTTTTTGTTTGTTTCCTTTGTCTTTTCTTATATGTGATTATATAACCTTATTAGTTAGCATGTCAGGCTACATAAGTTATATATACTCTTATTTCAAATGTAAGGTGCCATAGGAATTAATTATTTTCTTTCTAATATATGAATATCCATGAATTTATGTTATGCTGCTCCTTGCCATCCATGAACAATTTAGCCATTGGTCATTTTTCTGAATTATGATTCAACTCAAGGAGAATTGTTGTACGCAGATATTCTTAAAATCACCAATAATATGTACTACTTAAAAACTGACCTCGTGGTAGAAAATGAAGAAACATTGGAAAATTTTCCGAAGTAGCAATTCTTTAATGTTCAATTCTTGTGAGTTGCAGAGCAGGGCAGGGGCAGATGATTGCATTGACTAGGTTCAATATACACTTGAGTCAGTTTGTCTTGCCCTCTCCCTCCTCACACCAGATTTTAGAGTTTATACCTTCTATCTTGTAAGCAAGCAAGAAAACACCTTATGGAATTATCCATGTCTAGATCAAACATCTTTATCAAAGGTAATTAAATGGAATAGTACACACTGCAATAGTTTTAGGAGTGAACCACATTAGTCCTTAAGACTAAAAAAATTCTAGTTATGAGCTGCAAAGACATGGTTTGCCTAACAACAGAAGACTTTCTCACAATGTGAGGTGATCCAATTTATTGTTTTGATTACAAATCAGTATTACAAAGTGAAATTCTAGAGTTAAATAGTAAAATAAGTAGTGAATGCTTTGCTGATGGTGCCATATAGCATAATTTGTACCACATTAATAGATTTAATACAAGAAAGTTGCCATTAATGTCATTGCAAAATTTTAGATTTTTTTATTTTTATTGCTTTTAAAATATGAACTGAATTAATAAGTATTCCATACTTAATGACTATATTTGAAGTATTTCATGGATCTTCTTGTTCTTGCAGTCAACTTGATAACAACAACTTTGGTGGAAATAGCATTCCACATTCTTATGCAAACATGTCAAAATTGATAAAACTGTAAGTTCTTTTTTTGATTCCTTGTTTATATGTTAACACTACAAAGTGCCGAAGGTGCTGGGAATCTTTGTGTTCTCATGTATAAAGGAATTGCAGTTTAAAATTGGCAATGAATTTAACTGGTTGAACACCCAAAACGAAAAGGAATTAGTGCCATACACATAGACGTAGTTTTTTTAATCAACTACCAAATAAGATCTTTTTTTATCTTGTTTTCTTCATCTTGAAACATTCAATGAGAAATTGTTTAAGATATATGAGAGTGAATGAGGATACAGTCATTTAGATTCTGGTCATAAATGGGAGGAGATTATATTCCAGGGATTCATTCTGCGAAATTTGATAGTCTGAGTAAAAGGAGAAATCCTTTGAGAAGGGAAAACCCTTACTTGGAGTAGAGACTTTTCTCCATTGTTCTGAAACTTTTTTCGTTCAAAAAATAATATCATTATTCTCTTCTCTCTATATTTTGTTCTTTGTTTCCTAACAGTATCAGTCATATTTATGCTCTGCTACTATTGCATTTATCTGAATCCAAATTGTTTTAGGAAAGTTTTATTTCCCCTATTTTCTTTCTTTGGCGTACACAACATTGTCTAGCCTTTGTGTTTTCTGCTTGCATCACTTAATAAAATTTCACGTCAGAAATGAATTATTTGGTTTGATGTGGAGAAATGTAATAAGGTTGATTCTATGTTGTTATTGGTTACTTGGTTTTATCAGGAGTCTTAGGAACTGCAACTTGCAAGGACCAATTCCTGATTTGAGCACGATACCACGCCTAACTTATCTGTAAGTTATCTCATTTGCATTCAACTCAGTTTATGCATTGATTTTTAGGATTCTAAAGACAAGTGTTTGCACCTCGCATATTGACGTACTTGTTCAAAAGACAATGTTGTTTCTTAGACTCTAACAGTTTCTACTGACTGTTGTTTGTGTATATTTCAGTGACCTCAGTTTCAATCAGTTCAATGAATCAATTCCAACTAATAAGCTTTCAGACAATATCACAACCATGTAAGAACCTCTATTGCTTAAATAATTTACAAATCTACTGGTCTCGCATCCAATTATTTGGATTTGCAATGTGGATATTCCTCTTATGTTCACTGTTTGATGTGATAATCTTCAAAATATGATTATCATGATTTCATATAATATTACTGTTTGACCTGTGAAGTTGTCTGCAGTGATTTGTCAAACAATGATCTTATTGGAACTATTCCATCTTACTTTTCTCGTCTTCCACGTCTTCAAAAGCTGTAAGTTGTCTTCTTCTTTTTCCTCATCCTTTCTTCTCCTACAACAAACAGCATTAAATTCCATAAACCAAAAGTTATAAACTGTTTATATCCCCTTATGTTACAAATCATATTTTGACCTTTTCCAAATCAATACATGTTTTTTATTTCAATAATTATATAATAATTTCTGCAAAATGAATGAATCATGAACACATGTCTTTCTCTGACAGGTCAATTGCAAACAATTCATTGAACGGAAGTGTTCCTTCAACCATTTGGCAAGACAGGATTTTAAATGGATCAGAAATGCTTCACTTGTAAGACATGAAATGATAATTGGGCAACTTTGTTGTTGTACCTGTACTTGGGAGCATGCGTATGTGTGTCCTTTTTCCTTTTCATTTCAGAAAAGGTGATGATTGGAGAGATGAATTAATTGATAGTACATGTGTGTTAAGACCCAAACAGTTGGGATATTCTTAAATCCACTAGAATAATTAGAGAGATATTTGTGTTTGACCTAGAAGAAATCAAAGCTCTTCTGGGACTGCACTGGTGGGGTTAAGGTATGTTGCCTATAAATAGGAAGAGTCGTTGAAAGTTGAAGATGGTCATGTTGGTATGCCAGTATTGAGGCTAGGAGAGTTCTCTAACTTAAGATGCCAAGGAATTTACTATTCTTTGGGTAGTTTAAGTTCTTGGTATTGTACCCACATTGGGGTAGGACAGGGAATTAGATTGGCTACAAGAATGGAAGGCTTCATTAATGAAGATTCATTCTTTTACTCACAAATTTGGTGCAGTCAATCACATCTTGTATTCTCGTTTGTGTTTTGTTATGCTTGTATTTAACTTCAGTATTGGTACTACTGAATTTTGATGTTCTTCTCAGCATGGGTGTATGATCTTTCAGGGACATGCAAAGGAATCAATTTACAAGCATATCAGGCAGTACAAATCTTCCTCCAAATGTCACTCTCTGGTTTGCTTCTGAACTTATTTTGCAGTTACACTAATGTCATTAGGGTAGTGGAGACTTCTGAACTTAAAAATTAAAATTAATAATATAGTTAGTATCCTTATGATAAAGGTCAAAACTTACTGAACATTGCATTTGACCAAAATTCCGTCTTTTAGGGTTTACTTATCACACTATTATTGGGAAACATTGTTGCTAGAATCACATGATTCGAAATTCAAATTTCATTAATCAATATGAATTAACAAGTCAACAGTTCATATCATGTGACCAATTGCAAATCACTTTAAATCATACTGCACACGTGATTCAGGGAATTCAGTATCATGGATATGATTTTTACTAATCTTTTTTACTACGTTTTTACAAATTACCATAAAATTGAAAATTTATTAGCTTCAATTTTTAAATGGAAAGAAAAAGAAGGAGTACTAATGCACCCTAATTTATTATTCAATATGTTTACAATTTAAGATTAAAATTCATTTTGGCAATTCAATAACTTGTACTTTGAAAAAACTATTTTTCAGGCTAGAGGGAAATCCTATGTGCTCAAATAATAACACCTTAGCTCAGTTCTGTGGATCTGAAAGTGACAGTAGCATCAATGGAAACTTCAGTGTTAGCTGTCCCACCCAAGCATGCCCCCCTCCCTATGAATATACAGTGGACTGTTTCTGTGCTGCCCCGTTGGTTGTTAATTATCGATTAAAAAGTCCAGGATTTTCAGATTTCCGCACGTACATGAATGCATTTCAGAGCATGATGTCAAGGGGTCTCAAAATACATATTATTCAGTTCCATATTAACAAATTTGAATGGGAAGAAGGTCCTCGGTTGGGAATGAACTTGAAGCTTTTTCCTATGTATGTTGATGATAACAGCTCTCATGTTTTCAATACAAGTGAGGTTCTTCGCCTCAGGAACTTGTTCTTAGACTTTGATCTTCCAACTAATGACTTGTTCGGACCTTTTGAGCTTCTAGACTTCATTCTCCTGGATCCTTACAGAGATGGTAAGTCACAGAATACATTTTCTCAATTTAATTACTCCTCAATTTAAGTTTTTTATGCATTTTCTCAGTTTAATTCATTCGAGATACCATGACAATTAAACAAAAGTACAGTGCTGTGATAAGTAAACGTTGGACAACTGAGATGCAATGCCTTGTTCATGGTTATATTATGTGTTGCTGTCAAGATTTTAAACAAAGCCAGTTAATATTGGAAATCCAATGCCCCTATAACTCATCATTGAATATGCAGCTTAATAGTATGCCCCTATAACTCATCATTGAATATGCAGCTTAATAGTATGCCTCTTAATACCAATTGATTTTAAGATGAAATCTGACAATCTATAGAAAAAACAGTCATATTTTTGAATTGTTTTACGGTTGTTCTCATACTTCTTATATTGTCACAGTGACTGTTACCTCTCCGAGTTCAGGGATCAGCAAAGGAGCACTGGCTGGAATAGTCTTAGGTGCAATTGCCTTTGTGGTTACTTTTTCTGCAATTATTACCATTCTCGTATTGAGATTACGTTTGAGAGATACACCTTCCAAACGGACAAAAGGCGAGTACCTTAATATGAATAACTTAGTCTATGATTATTCTTCTCTTTGACTACTCTTCAGTGCTCTGCTCTGTTACAATCAGAAGTCTAGATGTTACTGCTCGTAATTTTATTTTGAATGAACCATATTCCAAATTTAATTATATTTATCATCATTCACAATATTATCCTTTTGGGAGTGTTCCTGACATTAAGAATAGGTAATCCATTTAGAACTATAATGGACGTTCTTGCAGAAAGAATGAATGTGGATAGGACTAGATAATGTTCATACAACTGATTCACTAATTGAACCTCTATAGTATTCCAAAGTAATGTTACATTTATACTTGACATTCCACTTCTTTTTTTGGTCCTTCTCTTACTTGGACTGCACTATTTAATTGATGAACAAGATGGAAGAGCTTAGTGCAACTTTTGTGATAATTGATGAAGTTAGATAATAATACCTGTATTTTTTTTTACTTGTTATGAGCTATGAACCTGGGCCCAGTTAATGCTAAGAACATGCAAACAACCCTTCACTGCTCTACCCACCCATACATGTTAGTTATGCTGTCAAATGTAAAAGACAATTTGAACTCCTTTTCAGATATCATCCATGAACACTACAGATTTAGCTTACACTTTCGGGTAAATTTACTTTTTGCTAATTCTTTTGTCATGAAACTTTAAAATCATCTTAGTTAAGCTAAATTTACTATCTTCCTGTTTCGTACTTAAAGTTTGGAATGAAAACTATTACTATGAATTTAGAAATGTTGACCATTTCTACTTTGTTGTTAACTTGTCATGAATGAGGTGATCAAGATACATATTAAACATAGACTTCTATTTGTTTCACAGCATCTAGGGTCTCAATAAAAATTGAAGGTATAAGATCATTTTATTACGAAGAAATGCAAGCCGCTACAAACAATTTTAGTGTCTCTGCTCGAATTGGACAAGGGGGGTATGGGAGGGTTTTTAAAGGTGTTCTTCCTGATGGCACTGTTGTTGCCATAAAACGTGCACAGGAGGGTTCCCTGCAAGGTGAGAAGGAGTTTCTTACAGAAATAGAGTTGCTATCAAGGCTACATCACCGCAACCTTGTGTCTCTGATTGGATACTGTGATGAAGAGGGTGAACAGGTAACTTTTAGTTTAAAGTTCAGAAATGTAAACTCTAACAGAACTTGTCATAATAAAAGTTTTAGTAATCTTTGATTCTTGATTTATTTTTGAAAGTTCTAATTTCCATAACTTCAATTACCTTGCGGTCTCGTGTTGGTTGCACATGGATATGGATATGGATTGTACAAAAAAGGGGATATGGATTACAACTTTCTGAAAATATTTCATTATAAAAAGGCTGTAAATGCATAGAATAACTATCCCTTAAATGTCAGTTCATTCTGTGGCTGGTTTATTTTATCCATCTGATTTATGACTTTGGACTTGTAGATTTTGGTTTATGAATACATGCCAAATGGAACCCTAAAGGATCACCTTTCTGGTAAATCTTGTATCTTCATATCTAATTTGTTGCATTTTCTGACAACTTCATATAAAATCAATTACATCTTATCATTGGCTCTCATGAAACAGTGTTGTTTTACCTGTACAAGTTTCCCTTGCTTTTTCTATTCCCATTTTGTAGCACAAAGAGACTTCTGGTTTTTTTCTTTATAGAAAAAGCACGTCTTTCTTGTTGTCTCTCTGAACTATGCACCTAATGTTTTATGACAGTTTATTCAGAAAAACCTCTTACTTTTTCCATGAGGTTGAAGATTGCTCTAGGGTCAGCTAAAGGTCTTGTGTATCTACACACGGAAGTAGATCCTCCAATATTCCACCGAGATGTCAAGGCCACCAATATATTATTGGACTCCAAGTTCACTGCAAAAGTTGCTGACTTTGGACTTTCACGACTTGCCCCAGTCCCAGATACACAAGGAAACGTGCCTGGTCATGTATCTACTGTGGTAATGGGAACCCCGGTAAGGTTTTCTTGAATGGGTTTAGTTTTTTGCTGAATTGAGCATGTTCATATTCAGGATAAAATTAGGAAATATGAAACACCATTCTACATTTTTTAAAAAGAAATATAGAACAATGTGTTAGAGATCCCACATCGACATTTAATAGTATATAAGTGAGTGCAAACCTTACCTTATAAATCGGTTTTATAAGCTTAAGTTAGGCTTAAAGTTCACTTCTTAATATGATATTAGAGTCATTTAGAACCTATCTTAGCAAGAGTTTATTAGTCTTATCAAGCCACCTGCTATCGGATTATCCATAATATATAGTTTCACACGAGTTAAAGGGTCTCGGCGTCAGGGGAATGTTAGAAATCTCACATCAATTAGAGATTAGGACATAACTCAAAATTCACTTCTTAATACAATGCATTAGTACACATGATCCTCCCTTCTCACCTAACCTTTTATATTTAGAAATATGTGTCTGTCTACTACAAGGAAACAATCATTTTCCTCCATGTGTTCAATACTTTCAATAACCACAGATTCCATAAATATCTCTCTGTTTGTTTTCTTTGAAGATTGTGAGTGTTACCTCTATCCGTCCTTAGTTGTAATATGAAAAAATATGAAACATTATAAGTTTATTATTCTTTTGTTTAATTTCATCTTTTACCTCCAAAGTATCAATTTCTTGAGAATTTCATTACTTTTTGTGCACATTTTACCCCCAAATTTTAAAATGCTTTTGAATTTTGTTCTTCCATCATATCTTACAATACTATCACTTTCTGGTGGTTTTGAACCGTCCCTGGTGATTTTCATTTTCGTTTGGTTTATAATATGCCCTGTAGTTCATAATATGCCCTGTACTTCTTGAGAGAGTTTCAAAATAAAATTGACTTTTTGGAGTTCTGAACACAAAATAGAGAAAGCAACGAAATAATTACAAATATTTTTATATGAAAGTTAGGTTGAGTTTATGTGTTCAAATAATTTAAGCTCTGTTGTTCGTTCACTGTTTTAATCATGCAGGGTTATATTGATCCAGAGTACTTCTTAACTCACAAATTGACTGACAAGAGTGATGTTTATAGTCTTGGTGTTGTATTTCTAGAACTTGTGACTGGGAGGCCACCAATCTTTCATGGCGAAAATATTATCAGACATGTATGGTTTGGTTTCTTTTCAAGATTATATTTCTATATTTTTCAGATACATTTTGAATGAAACAATTTTTTTGTTGCAACAGTCATATTACAGTTTACCTTCATACAATACATGAGTTTTAAGTTTTTCCTAAACACTTGTCATGTCAATAAAAAGTGGTCCTATTACATTTTAGCTTTATGGAATTAGGTTTTTTTGTTTGTCTTTTCGGTTTCAACAAGTTGCATTCGTAATCTAATCTTACCCAGAACTGTTATAGAAAAAGGAGGGTTATTTCTTTGCTTAACATATTTGGTGAGTGAGATCAAACAATGATGCCTTCCCATCATTATTCTCACTCATATATTTACTTTCTGAACAATGTTTGTAGCTGTCATGTTCAACTATTATCCTATTAATCAAAGGTTGGTCCAACTGATTTTCCATGTTTGAAGAGATAATTATTGAGATAAATTGTATTCATGGCCTACACCTCAATCTGTAATTTATGATTTGGTTACAATCGATCAATCCAGTAATGAAGGAATAATTAGGTGTTGTTTAGAAATTAAATTACAAATTATCATGACTAAATTAGATCCTATCACCAGCTAGTCAACAGAATATATTGTACATTACATTCTAATTTAGATGGTGTAAATGCTGATAGTTATTTAATAATCTAACATCAGCAAGGTACAAATGATTTGTATCACTTGTCATAATAGTTCCTTGATGATTTCCATAGAGAGAGAGAGAGATAACAATTCTTGACAAATTTTTAAATTCTTTTTTCAGGTTAGTATGGCATACGAATCTGGTGGATTGTTTTCAGTTATTGATAAACGTATTGGCTCTTATCCTTCAGAATATGTGGAGAAGTTTTTGACGTTGGCCTTAAAGTGTTGCAAAGATGCACCAGATGAGCGACCTAAAATAGCAGAAGTGGCTAGAGAGCTTGAAAACATCTGTTCAATGTTACCCGAGACCAACACCGTGGAAGCAGAACATGGGACAAGTGGTTCTGGAAGAATATTCAGTTCACAACCTTCATCATCTGCTACCAGGACTCCTTTTGTTTCAGAAGATGTGTCTGGTAGTGACCTTGTCAGTGGAAAGATGCCTACCATTAGGCCTAGATAAAAACTTGAAAAAGATCAGCTATCTTGAACAATGAAACCACCACATGTACTATATCAGTCATATTTTGTTAATGTTTTTCTATATTACCTATGTTAAGGTTAATTGACAGTGAACTGGTTTGTAAGTTATACATTGATGTTGTACACCCATCAGTTTATCTTTTTCACGTTGTGTAATGGCTGAAGTACAGGTAGAGTCAGTACCACATCAACCACTTGTATTTTCTTCAATTGTCACTATATCCTTTTGATGAATGATATGCATAGTTTTGTGTAAGAACTTAAATATTTCAAGGCTAAAAATTGTTCACACACTTATATTTTTATTGATAATCTCTAAATACAGAAAAAACATAGTTGAAAAATGATAATAATTCCACCATTAATCTGAAAATAAATAAAAAAATTACCTATAAATTTCATAAACACTCATAATAGGAAATTGAATAATGCTCCAATAAATTGTAATAAACTTTATTTAGAATGTATATAAATATGGAATATAAGGGCTGGCCATTTTCCCAGTCTACTAACTTTGAAAATACAAGAATGCTCTCAAATAGAGAAGGTTTTTTCATTTGAATGTGGAGCTGATAGTGATGGTAAAGTGGGGACCCACAAAGAAAGTGAACAAGTTCTGCTACAGAATCTGAGAAATATAACACTCACTAGTTTGCCAAACTTCAAAGAGATTCAACATGGATTTAAGTTAAAAGATCATGTTGGACAGATCATTGAGGATTGTCCATAATATTCTCCAATTATAGGTAACATTCTGATAATCTCGTGTCTTATTTTTAGCCACAATTACTGTGCCTTCAATTACCACTTTTGAGTGAAATTTTATGAAGTGTTTTATTCATGACAAGGCTTTGGAACTAGTTCTGTTGCTCTGATTCCTACTCTTGCTGTTTTCATTTTTCTTGTTGCAACTCTTTCAATTGCATGCTAGAGGTTGCTCTTTCTAGACACAACTGATGTGGGACAATCAGCTCAGTCAGCCTTTTCTTTCAAATAGAAGTATTCATCTAGCACTTTGGTCTCAAAGCTTTTAATGTTTGTTCGGTTTTAGTCTCCTCAATTGGAATGGTTAGCATTTTAATTCATTAGGTTTTCAAATTATTCGTATCGTCTCCTCTCAAAATTTCATCCAATAATTAACAAGAATGTGTGTAGCATAGGTACAACATATAATTAATTTGTATACAAAAAAAAATACAAAGATCTATGGCCATAAATGTCTCCCAAATACTGTGATTTCAAGTGAAACTCACTCCTCGTCTTGTTTGATGCAAGGGCTTCTTGAATCTTGATCCAAACAACAAATTCTGTTTGGCACCTGTTCTTTGCTCTTGAAAGCTCAAGGAGTTGATCCCGATTGCATGTTCCAGTTGTAGCTCATTTGTAGTTTTTGTACAAGAGTTGTGTAATTAATGAAAATTAGCAACTTTTATGTGAATGTCGTGTTAGGACTCAGGGTTAAGCGTGAAATATTTGCTTTATTCATAAATATTTGGAGAAACATTTTGATAAATCCTTTTGAGTACAAAAAACAGTAAAACAGTTATTATAAAGCCCATCAACTTGCAGCATTTATAGATGAAAGTGTCAAGATTGCAATCTAACGTATCCTTAACGGGAAAAAGACAAACATACAATAGAAGTTATCATAATATACTCCATACATACTGCCTTTATAACAATTCTTTACTAGTCATTAGCTCCAAAATTATGCTTTCTTTCTGAAAAACTTGGGAGCTGTTTTTTTTCTAGTTTTCTGTATCACACATTTGCTTGCTTCTTCAACTAGTTCAACCTTTTCTAACTTCCTATCAGCATCACGAGCAAAACTTTTTTTCTCTAACTCGACTGAGTCATCAATTGCATTGATAGCCTTTGACTTCCTTGTCTTGTTTGAAAGCTCCAGAGACACCTTTGGTTTCTGAGTTTTCATTTGCACTTTTCCTTTTGAATCTGCAGTAGCCGGAAGTATAGATTTCTTCGGTGTTTTTTTCTTATAGATTTTAGTTTGCTTAGTTGAATTTAGACCCTGTGGTTTGACTTCTTTGTCAATAGGCTCCTGAGAACTCTCTGATTCATTAGTTTCATATGCAGCTGCCTGCCTTGGCTTTTTAGTCTTGGATTCTGACTCAAGATTACATTTAGCTTTCGGTACTTTGGTTGTATGCATATTTCCTTCTTCAACTAAAATGTCCTTTCCCTTTTCTTCAACTAAATTTGGAAATGCTCTAGCAATATAAATCTGCAGCAATAGCATGTTTGCCACATTATTTATTGTGACACATTTCAATTCATGTCATATACTTGGGATGTTCATAAATTAAAATCCAAGAGCTGATTTCAGACATCTAATAACAAAGCCGATGTGGATAGGCTCATTAATAAAGATATCAGGAGTTGAGTCTGGGCTATGTGTTTTACCAGTCTAACGAGTCTCCAAAAATGAATGTAAAAGACCAAACTCCTCAAGAAATTTGGAGTGGAATTAAAGCAAGTTTTTGGAAGCATATACACTCATTTCTCAATCAATAGAAATGATTGATGGAACGGCATAAAGCATGTCTTTGTGAGTGGTTCAAATCCAAAGTTCTACAAATTGGAAAATAGAAAGTGAGATGATGAGTTCGATGGAGTAATCACTGGCAGTTGGGAAGTGAAATAATGTCTCGTGAAACCCTAAAACCCTAAACCCTAAACCCTAAACCCTAAACCCTAAACAATTATTAGTGTTTAAGATTTATCACTAGATACAAAATCTCTAAGTGATCAATAGTGAACTTTTGAATTTTGATGAAAGTATGAAAGGTGTAAAAAAACATCTAATACTCCAATTGTCCAATATACCAAATTCAACTACTCATTCAACTTACCAAAAAGATATCACATTAAGTGTTAGGAAAATCAAAAGTTGAATATGACAAAACCTCTAAATTATTAAAGGTTAAGCTCTGAATTGTGATAAAGCTATGAAACATGCAATATGCAATGCACCATTTCATTAAAAGCTGGTAAGAAATATACACAAATAAAAATAACTTGCACCTTATTGTATATCCCTTTCCCATTTTCTTTTTCTCAACCCTAGAGCCCCTCCCCTGTTTATCTGAATTCTTTTCTTGGTGAGGCATCATTTATAGGGTAAAAGATTGTTGAAAAAATCATGGTTTCAATGCCTGAGATTCTTCTGCGAAAAGGAAAGTTACAGTCTTGTTCTCATTGTCAAAGAACCAGCTATGCTAGAGAAGATTAAAAAAAACACTAAGAAAAGAAACAAGCAAAATTGTTTGAAAAATAAAACAATGATGATGAGATGAGTACTTATTATTGAATCACAAGATTCACATGGACTAAAACACTTGACAGTAGCTACACCAATCACATGACCAAATGTCTTTCCCTCCATTGAATTACCCATTCAACCAAAAGTCAAGTTGGGTGAATGGCAAAATTGTGCAAGCCAAAGGAAAATGAATAATTTCTATATCAATCAAGAAAGGTATGATAATAATACTCTTTATGCTCCAAAACTGGATCGAAATCTTCTTAGTGTAGCATAAATGCTAAGAAATATATGGAGTGTTCAGAAAAAATTATTGTTTTATCATTCATAAACATGGAACAAAGATGACAAAGAATAGAGTTATGAGATTTTGCCTAGAATTTTGAATTTTAAACAAATTTTAGATAGTGTTTTTGTTATTGTTGCAAATTTATCTCTTATAACTTGTTTCAGTTAGTTAATTTAAATTTCAATATCTAATTAGGGATTAGACATTTTAGGGATTTTGAATTTGTGGTGAGCCTATAAGTAGGAATTCTCATTTATGAATTTTAATGTTCATTTTCCTTTAATCTCTATTTTCTCGAAAAAATTCACTAAATTGTATTAGTGTTACAAAGTGAAGTGTTGTCGTAGAGTGAGTCACCGACAATGACAGTGCTATGGTAGGAATTTGGTGCTTCCCAATTATTATTAGATAGTAGTTGATTGTCAAATTGCTATTATAGTTAGTTAGTTGGGGCAGGGATTATTAGAGAAATAAGATATATTGCCTATAAATAAGAGGAAAGATAGAAAGAGAGGGGTGTCTTGTCCTTTGTGAGAGAAATTGGGCCTTTGGGCATTAGTAGATGCAAGACCCTCAAAATTTTGTAACTTAGTAAAATACCAGGTTTCTTTCATGTTTACCTCAGAAAACCCTCAGTTATTCTTGAAGTAATGATAATAGAGCAGGCATAACAATTTTAGGGCTTTAAAATAGAATTAAGAGTGCTAAAACAAATTACAATACCAGTTTCTTTCATGTTTACCCCAGAAAACCCTCAGATATTCTTGAAGTAATGATGGTAGAGCATGCATAATAATTTTGGGGCTTTAGAATAGAATTGCAAGAGTGCTAACATAAATTACCTTAAATCTGGAAGCTTCAACCAATTCAAAAACAAGGGCATCTCCATCATCCAGTTTATGATCCAATGCAAATGCTCTCCAGCCACCGCTAAGTCCACTTCTCTTGCCAATGTAAACAGCCTCGTATTCTGAGCCATTTTCATCTTCTAAAACCATGTCAAATACATTTTTTGGAAGATGTTCCTCACAAAATTTAGAAGGAAGGCCCTAGCAGAATAAAGATAAAATAATATAGTAAGAAAGTTAACTTGTATTACCTTTATTAACAATATGATCAAAAAAAACTAGCAGCAGGTTAAGTGCAGGCCATAACATAAGGAAAGATTTTTTAAACTACAACCTACCAACCAAAAGCAGCTATAAACGTGAGACCGAACCATTGACTTGATAAATGAGGGATTTGAAGAGGTCATATTGATTTGGAGTGCCTCCGCGGCCTCCAGAGCACAGAGTCTTTCCTCTTCTGTAGCTTCTTTGATTTCATCTAAAGGCCTCGCAATGTAACTAAAAATCCCATAACTGTGACATTAATATTTGATGAGCAATATAGAAAAGTCATTAGGTAAGTAAACCACCTTCCCCATGTCGAAGAATTTGATCTTGACCTCTTCCGCAAAGCTGGAAGGTGTATGCTCACCTGTGATAGAAAGCATATACACACTGTCATCTACACATTTCTGCTAGACCCAACATCTCAGAAACAGAGTGACAAAAATCAATTCTTTTAAGCCACATAACACCAAAGAGACAAATATGGATGCTCATTCATTACCATACCTAATCATCAATAAATATATATATATGGGATTAACTAATAAAAAAGATTAGGGGAATTGTTGGGTACTTCTTAATCGGTTAATTACTATGCTCTTGAAAGTTATATTGGACTCTTAGACAAAATATACATTCACCTATGAAAGGATGAGGAGCCAAATTTAAATAAAGGTCTTGAAAAAGTAGAGAGTAATTTATATTACTGAAAATAAATCACGCCACCACTGTAAAAAGAAATTGTTAGGAGTTGAAGAATTCCGCCTATCCAATCCAATCTCCAAGCATTGAGAGTCAACTAGAGAGCATGAGATTTTCAAGTTTTCACAAAAATTGTAATTTTATTGAGATGGTGAAAATTTTGTTGGCATATTTCCATAAACACAGGCAGATGCTCTTAAACCACACAATCATGAGTCTACCACCATTTTCTTTGTGGTGTGCTTCTGTATTCCCATTATCAACTACCAACTATAGGTGTGTGGGTGAATTTTGTCAAAAGTTATTATAACCAGTGGTACTAGCTTAAGATAATCCATTGTTCAACCCAAATTGATTTTTTATTCTTTTTCTTGACTCACATTTTTTGTTTGATCCTGCATTATGGTAGATTGAAAGAGAATATTACTTACATCTTCCTGGTACGAAGCAACTGGGTTTCGCACACGTGAAGATCGCCTAGGTTCCACTTCACCATTTGTATTCTTAGGTTTCGGTTTAGGAACATGATGCTGCCCAGACACAGGACACAAAAAATGAATCAAATGAAATCCAGGTTCTTTGAGGAGAGAAACCAAATAAAATACAACTTTACCTGTCTCTTCTTTGCAGAACTTGTGATCTCATTCAAATTTTTTGAAATCCTTGAAATTCCCAAATCCTTGAGAGAAAAAGGTAAAACCAAACAAATTGAACAGTCATCAAAATTCAAAACATAAAATCAATACCAAAACAAGTTATGCGTATTTCAACTCAACCAACATGAAAATCTATCTTTACACAAGCTTATATATGCTGACAAAGTTATAAACAAAGCAAAAAGAATGTCCACTAACACTATACCATCTGCAACAAAATGATTGATTACCTCAAACCTCTTCTTGTTCTCTTCAAGTCTTTGTTTTCTAGCCTCTTCATAAGTGTTGCTTGTGCGACTCTTTGCCATCTGCTGATGCACAAAAGACAAAGCAACCAGTTACATCAAATGCCATGTCACCCAACAACTCACCTACTATTATCCATTACGAGAAAAAACAAACACAACTCTTTATCAATGACAGGTTATAAAAAGGACAAGTTGAAAGCTTTTTTCAGTTTTTTCAGTTGATTCTTTAAAAGAAGTCTAAAATAACTCTGTAACACAATGGTCACTAAAATGGTCCAGCACAAATTGTAAGAGATTGTTTTTTATACAGTGGGGATTGTGAAATACACTACAGCGAACTTTTGCACACAAAACATAGAACCCTAAATCCAAAAGAAACTTTAAAAAAAAAAAAAAAAAAAAAAAGTAATGGGACCGAAAAAAAAAAAAAAGGAAAGGGGGAGGGGGGGGAAAAAAAAAATTTTTGGGGGGGGAAAAAAATCAAAAAAAGAAAATTTTATTTTTAAAATCTAATTTTTATTTTTTTTATTTTTTTCTCCCCCAAAAATTTTTTTTTTCTCCCCCCGCCCGTTTTTCTTTTTTTCTTCTTTTCGTTCCCATCCCTTTTTTTTTTTTTTTTTTTTTTTAAAGTTTCTTTTG
>Ga0123342_1006267_pt1 | contig 16610 bp, 8 predicted proteins | sample Turbeawhitnodule_FD_89960 | JGI IMG/M metagenome (GOLD analysis project Ga0123342, IMG submission 89960) | Root nodule microbial communities of legume samples collected from Mexico - Turtle bean Mexico white nodule | ecosystem: Host-associated > Plants > Roots > Nodule | place: Mexico: Nepantla... | reverse complement strand
TTCTAGGAGACAACAATAATAAATACAATTAATGGTAATTAACCTCCCTTTGATTGCAATTGATTGTGGCAATTAACCTCCCATTGATTGCAATTGATTGTGGCAATTAACCTCCCATTGATTGTGATTGATTGTGGCAAGTAACCTCCCAATTATGACAAGAAAACGGTTAAAGGTGAGTCATAACCCACAATATATATATATATATAAAAGGTCCAATAATGACAAAGGGTCCACGATAATTATATAAATAAGTACAACTCCCAAAGGATTGGGTACGTAATCATCTAGTACTAAATATTGAGTGTCAAGTGTCGAAGTTTGACTTGAACGTTGGAGTGCCTTTTGCGCAGGAACCATCCAATTCTGGAGTTCAAGAGGAGGAGGAGGAGCGGAAGAGCAAGAAGTTGCAGGAGTTTGTTCAAGAGGAAGGAGTTAGGTGCAGACAGTCCGACTGAGGAGAGGCTCAATAGTTTCTCTTGGTTCCAACCCCATTCGAAAACAATTGGCGTCCACCATGGGGCTGAGAGAATTTGAAGAAGGAAGAAAACAGATGGTGTCAACGAAAAGCATGGGGAACGAGAGGTTGTCTGGTGCTAAGCAGATGACGTTGATGATGTCTCTATAGAGGAGATGGCTGAGATGAAGCGCAAGAATGAGGAGGAGATCCTTGCTCTCCAAAAGGAAAATGAAAAGATGAAGAAGTTAGTGAGGGGGGGTCCATCTAGCGGACCGAGCAACCTAGTTGGGAAGTCCCTCACCACCCCAACCGACCCTTAAACTATTGAAGAGCAGAAAGCAACCCACACCTAGAAGGTCGAGGGCGAGTCCTTTTTGAACAATTCGATCCCCACGACCAGGACCTTGGACCTTTCTAGTAGGCACCCGTTCACTAACTATGAAGAGAATAAATATTATATATACTTCCATAAAACTAACGTACATGGAATATCAATAATTAGTTTCGATAAAAAAAAATATTTAATATTTAGTTTTATTTTTAAATATAAAATACTTTATTTTATTTTAAAGTTTTTTAATATTTACATAATATAAAATTATCAACTCAAGTAACTCTTAATTAAGAACTTATATCTTTAGTAAAAAGTCATGTGATATTTTTAACTAAATTCACAAATGTATATATAGTGTTAACATATCCTAAACAAAATACATATTTACAACACAATTTACCTTAAAATAAATTTTACAGGAAGATTAAAGGAATAATAAATATAAATATATTTTAAAGATAAAAATATCCAACTTTAAAAGAATTATTAAAAAATTTCTCGTCGGTTGACCTCGGTTGGACTTGGAAGTGAGCTCCTAGTTTAGACGACTCTACTTGGGTGTTGAACCGACTTGAAGACGCTTTGTGACGAAGGGGGTTCCACATGTTGATCAAACTCCGATGATCAAGTCAGTGAGAGCATTCAAACTATAAATTTGTATCAGTATAGGGTTCAAAAAAACTTATCTTTACTTGGGGTCTTAAACCCCTTTTATAGACTTTCCTTCAACGTTTTTCATCAATCAGAAACAATAAGAACAGAACATAATTTCAACAGTAAGAACATTCTGTTAAAGTGCACCTTTATTTTCATATGTCATCCCACCTCATTCCTAATAGCTTTTATTTGTATTTAAAAGATATATATACCCTTTTACTAATTCAACTACTCCTTATGTTATTTTCACTTTAATTATATTTTTCGTATAGAATACCTAACATATGGGCCGACCTTGTAATGTGTCATTGAGTCCATACCTGCCCCAAACCGAGCTGGGTATAACCTATCTAACCGAGCTTACTATACTTGAGTGCTTGGATCGAGGACTCGAGCTTATTCGGTCAGTACAAAAATAAATAAAAAATTTACAAATTTTAAAATGAAATTCATTCGTTTCATAAAGACGGAATCAATATAATTTTAAATTTCACAAGAATAAAGTTTGAAAAAAAATATACAAAGTAGGAACTACAAACTTATTTAATCCTTAAAGTAACTTAAATGTGGCAAAAAAAAATCTCTATTGAAATAACTATATTTGACGATCAAATATGAAATGTGAATACATTTCTTAAAAACATTCAAACTTTGAGTCGTGAAAGACATGTGGAGTCTCTTGCTAATTTAAGTACTGAATTATAGAATGGTAAGTTATGGTTTATATATTAGTTGTGATTATTTTAATTTCAAATTGTATAATTGTTTTACACATATCAAAAAACTCTTTCACTAAATTAAATTATCACAGGTTTAAATTAGACTGAATTAAAAATAAATATGCAGGGAGGCCAATTGTTATAAAATAAAACACAATTTTGGAGCAAATGGAGATTTGACTATTTGCATTCTTATTTTTTAAATAAAAAATTTTCAATCTTTTTACTCAATAAATATTAAATTTTGGTCACATTCTCATTTCATTAGATAATAAATATATTCATATTTGCACTCATATATAGTTTTTTATTATTTTAAATATTAATTAAATAGTTTTTTTATAAAAATTAGAGTAAAAAAATAAAAATATCTCAATATTAAAAGGACACACGACTTTTTTTCTTTAATAAAAAAAATAATTATATAAATATCAAAACAGAATATCAAAAGATTTACCTGAATTATTGAAATCAAAAGTAAGATATATTATCATGTAAAAATAATAATAATAAATAAAAATATTAAAAAATAGTAGAAATAATTAAATGTGTATCTTAAAAATTATTTGATTCAATGAAATTAAGATAATGAAATTAAGATTTGTGTTTCCTCAAATACAATAGAAAATCACATAAAAGAAGAAAAAAAAATGTATAATTAAGATTGTAATAAGAGGAAATATAAAATCTAAATGAAGTCTGTGAATTTAAAATAAGTGAAATAATTGAGAAAGAAAACAAAAAAGTTTTGTAGCAAAAGAAAAAAAAATCCATATTAAACAAAACGAAATTAACTAATAAATTATGAGTGTTTTGATATTTTAAAATTGAGAGGTATAATGATAGGGACACCTGTGTATACCCATTAAGTCTAATGGATTAGAGTATCCCATTTTGACAACTGTGCTGCTTAACATAAAATTATATAATAAATTAAAAAATAAATAAAATTTATTGAGTGATAGAAAACAATCACTCAATATATCTATATCTTTAAGAAAATAAAATTAATAATAATTTTTACATAAGATTTCTAAGATATTATGCTTTTAAATGATAATTTGTTATATATTGTGTTATTAAAATGTATATATTTGGTAATAAAATGTATATATTTTTTCTGATATTTTGATTAGGAAGAAAAAAGATATTTTCGATTAGATTCAGGACGACCTAGAAACTTCACTTTTAAATCTTAGAAAGTTTTTCTTGGATTCTAGAATTTCATATGGTTGGGATAAGCTCATATGGTTTCAACAGATTACTCCTTCCTAAACTCTGGTATTTTTGAAAGTTTTTCATAGGTGGATTTCTACTGACCAACACATTCAGCACAAGGTTTGTATATATGAATTATATGTACTATTTTGAAAAGAATGACAAATCTATTCAACACTTTTTACTCAATGTCCTCATGCTTTGTATATTTGGAGTTGAATTCAATAAATTTTCACTCATTCCTGTAATATGGATGACCTCATTTGTTTTGTTAAAAGTGATGGTAGTCCTTTTGTTAATTTGATTAAACTTGTTGCGATTATCTTCTCTACTTGGATTTATTGCTGATAAAAAAAAATCTTCTCTATTTGGATGATATGACATATGAGAAATTATGTTACATTTCAAGTTAAGATTGAACTTTCCAAGGTCATTTCCACTTTTAAAGACTTCATTTTCCTAGTGAGTAATTTGTCAAATAGTTCCATGAAGAATGATATGTTCAACTTCTTTGTGCTTAAGTTCTTTGACATCAATACTTATAGAAAAGTCCTTCATCCTCTTCCTATTAGATGGGAGTTTCCTTCCCTTAGTTGGGTTAAAATTAATATAGATGGTGTGGTTAGGAATTCTACTGATCTGACTGCTTGTGATGGTATTTTTTTGTGGAAATATGGGTGTTAATTGATGATTTCTCTGTTTTCTTTTATATACAGAATGTTTTGGTTGCTAAGTTCTATAGAGTTATCCATGTCATTGAAGAAGATAAAAAGATGAATTTTTCTAGTTTGTGGCTTGAATGTAATTTTTCTGCCTTGATTTGTGTTACTTTCACTACTAAGACTAATGTTCCTTAAATTCTTTGTAATAGGTGAAACAAATGTCTTGATTAATGTGAGAAAATAAAATTTAGAATTTCTCACATTTTTCGTGAAAGTATTATGCTGAAAAACTTGCTAACTTAGATCATATTCATAGAACATAGTTACACTGGTCTAATAGAATTTCATATAATTTATTTTTATAATTCTCTATTAATAGATATAAATTACCTAAGTTTTGATTTCTTAGGAGTTGTTTTCTATGAATTTTGGTTTAGTCTCCCATATTTTTTTATTTTTTTTAATAATATTTTTTTCATGTGGTGACAGATGATTTTTGAAATTCGAAATATCAGTAAGAAAGATCAGTCAGATTTCATAGTGATATCTAACATTAACAACTTTTTACACACAAAAAAATTAAAATATAAATATATAATTCAAATAGATAATAAAATTAACTTTCCCTCGTTACTAGAATTTTAAAGTTGAAAATATACATATTTACATGTTAAGCTATTTTTTGTCATGATTAATTACAATAATTTAAATTTACAAGATAAAAAAATAATTATAAAAAAGTTTAAAAGTTAATTATTTTTCAAAAAAAAATTCTTTTCCACTCTGGTTCAACTTTTTTGGAGTTTAAAGTTTGTATCAATCGCCAAAACACAAACACAACCAAAGTTTAGTTAGATCATCCTCGTTCATTGAAATTATTTTCAATTTTTTTAAAGTTTATATACTGTTATTATAAAACTAAAATTTCAATCACAAATAATTATCCAGTATACTCTTTTGCAGTCATCCACAGTTGTCACAAAATTTAAGTTATTTTTTCATCATACAAAAGTAAATTTAAGTAATCAAAATTAAAAAGGTCATGAATAATAAAGAAAAAAAAGTTTTTTCCATTAGTTTTACTTTATTAATATTCTATTACAGATTATGTGTATAAACCGATTATTGACATATAAATCATTTATAACGATTTGACCTGTAGTTTTTTCTCAGTCTCTCCATCCCTCTCTAACCATTGAGCTATAACCCTCCATCTGTTCCAAATTCAATATATTGAGACTGAGATTACAAAACTATATATGGCAATGGCAATGCAAATACAAGGAGTTTTTTTTCAGGTAGAAAAATAACAAGAAAATAAATACTAACACCATAGTCTATTTTGATTTAATGATTTTATTTATGGTGCCATAATTTTATACAAAAACAAACTATTATACTTTTTACGTGCCAGAAAAAAAAATATTTTCTCTGGAGCTGGATTTTATTGAATAATTGGCAGTTTCACTAGTAAATCCAAGTTATGCCCCAGATCCAGCAAGTCTCCTCTTTGAGGCATTTGATACTGCCAATTGACCAAGTTTATCAGTGTTACTTGATATAGTCCTTTGATTGATTGGTGTATAATTCCTTAACCACTCCCCAACATAAACCTGGAACATAACAGATAATTCAAAATCAGTCATAATAATAGTAGCTTAAAAAACCAAAACCTGTAAAATGGTGACATTTGCATCTACCAAAAAATCCACAGCAAAATACTGTGATATTTGTTTGACTGCCAAATGGAATGCCTGCCATGAGAAAATGTTGCAGAAAACTAACTACCATTTATCCAAAAGTAACCCTGCTTGAGTCATTTCCACCACCACATCAAGCCTAATATAATACCATTATGCCAATGTGATGGTTTACTATATCCATCTGATGTATTTACAAATACTTTCCATTACTAAAGAAAGATATAATCCAGCCTCAATGTGATACAACTAGGTAACCCTTTTCAAGGATACTGAATGGTACATGACAACACATTCATACAAGCATATCAGCATTCACAAAATTGTATATGCCAGTAAGCAAAAACATAATATAACCAGATAAATGATTTAAAGAAAGGAAATAACCTGCTGAGGTCTCATGATCTTTGTATCAGGATCATCCAAGGACTCTCGCCAATGTGCCAAGTACCCAGCCATTCGAGGGATGGCAAATAAAATAGTGAAAAACTCAGGTTGAAACCCCATGGCCCTGATGGCACAAAAAAATCAGCTCAATCCTAGTGAAATGATCTGGGAGGAATAACATATGTTATCCTCTGTGGTTTACACAAAAAATAGATGTGATAATAGGTTACCTATAAATTAATCCAGAGTAGAAGTCAACATTTGGATATAACTTCCTCTTGATGAAATACTCATCGGACAGTGCAATCTTCTCCAAGGCCACTGCAATCTGCACAATCAAATCATTTTAGATGAAACTTTCAAATTCAAACTAAATTTATTGAAATAATTGACATTCATTAAGCATAAGAACTTTTCCAGTAATAATTTCAAAGAACTTGACTGAATTATCATAGAATTAAATTCAAATACTTGTACACATATATACACAAAACAGTTTGCAATATGTTTTTAGAAATGTCTCGAAATAATACAAAAAAAAATCACAATATAAATATTTTGATGTTGTATTCACAGTCCAATCATAGGCCTTATGAACAGCATACACAGTTTAAGGAATATACAACAGATACACAACAACACAAACAGATAACAGAAAATGGATAAACACCTCTATAAGAGGATCCCGGCCAACAATGGAAAACACTTCCTCTGTCAGTTTTCTTAAGACCTTTGCTCTTGGATCATAATTTTTGTACACACGATGTCCAAAACCACTGAGCTTTCGTTTCCTGGAGAAAGAAAACAATATCAAATAAAACTATAATTTCCCCACTTGCATTGAAGAGACCCAAAAAATAGGAGTCTCAAAAGAGCAAGTCATTATTACACCATCACCATTCTTAACAAATAGGGTAAACACAAAGATACGAGAAAGAAAAAAGTAATAGCCACCTGGCTTTAACACCCTCAATGAACGCTGGAATGTTCTCAACAGTTCCAATTTCACTCAACATTTTGAGGACAGCCTGGATAACAAAAAAGTTACATTAGCATAGTCTAACGAGTATAATCAAAGGTTGCATTTCTACTTTACTTTCTTTCCGTATTTAAGTAAGCAACAGATAAATAATCACGAGAACATCCTAAGCCATGAATATGTCACCTGTGGTTTCAACTTAATACAAAGGTTAGATAGAATTCTACTCTATTTGCTTTCCGTATTTACATTACCTCATTGGCTCCACCATGAAGAGGTCCATATAGAGCTCCAATAGCCCCAGCAACAGCAGTATATACATCAACGCCACTGCAAGGTGAAAATAAGGCAATATGAATTAGAATAGGTTACTTTATTTTACTTAGAAAATTGCTACTTGGACCAAATTATGTCAATAGTGACTATTTAGAAGCAGACTAAATTTGATTCGCAGAACTCTCATGCTTAAGTAGTAAGATTCTACCTTGATGAGAGGTGTCGCACAGCAGATGTAGAACAATTCATTTCATGTTCTGCATGCAGGATGAAGATAATATCTAGTGCTCGAGTTAGCCGAGGATTAGGTTTATATGATCGATTGCCACTGAAAACATTAATAATGGAGACATTATTTTATTTGTGCTGATATATAGTCTGACAAAAACAAAATTCACCTAATATGTGGTTACAATTCTACCATCAATGATTAAATCATACTAATTAGTATTTTTTGGTGAGTAAATATTGTTACTTTTGATTGATAAGATTTATATTTTTTACATATCTAAGGAAAAGAAAAAAGAAAATCATCATGAAACTCAGAGGAAAAAATAACTTCACACAAGAAACAACTTCAGGTTGATCCAAATATCAATCAGACTTTACACAGTAGGACATACAAAGAATCTAGCATGTATAGGAAATTCTCTGTGTAAGAAAGTTTGTTGGATGGAAGCACAGGTGGTCTTCCTGCCAATCTAAGATTAATCGCAGCAGCAATTGTCGTTATCTGCAGTCAAAGTGTAAAAATGATGAGGCAACAAAGCTCTTGGACAGCTTGCAAATAAGAATTGAATTGAATTAATATTTCACAAAAATTCAGAAAATAACCAATAAGCATGAAAAGCATTCAGAATAATTGAATCACTTATTACATATATCATGGAAAAATAATTAAGAAGAATAAAGACAACTCAATAAGTAAACCTTTCCAACAATCCGTGCTATTTGCTTGTCTCTCACTTCCTTTGAGTTGTAGATATCAAGACCCTACATTAAAATATATAAAGTGTTAAAAGAAATAATCAAAGCTGAATCAAATATAAGAAGGCGGTAACTTGAACCCTAATAAATAACAGAGTACTGCTCTGCAGACATGTATATTGAACTAAGGCATAGGAAAACATGATATCCCGTGAGAATCGCTATCAAAATAATGAAACATCATCCCCTCTAAAAGAGACGCATGCAGGAATGAAAAAACTAAAGAAACAGAGAGAGATATTGAATCTCTTTTCCATTATTTCAATTATGATTACGTTGTGATTACACAAGAGTATTATGAGTCACTAACAGATACCTACTGACGGCTGGTATAACTAAGTAATAGGCTATGCTAACTAACTAATAGTTACTGACAGCTGTTATAACAAAACTAACAACTGTCATAACTAAATAGGGAATCTGATATACTAATACACTTCAAAGGTAGAATCAACAAAACATAAGCCCTGGTGTGTCAATTTTTTCAATATGGCAACTGAACATTATCTGACGGTGACAGCAGTAATTGATTAAAAAATAAATAATTGTTTTCAATGGACCAACTAAGCATTATTTGACATACTGTAGAAATTGACTGGAAAAGAATCACTTATTTTACCTTTTCTTTAAGTATATCAAAGCTAAGGTAAATTATGATTCAAACTTGGAAAGTAAGATGCAGTTCTTTGGATTACTTGTCTCATTAAATAAGTGCAATCATCTTAGGCAATAGCTACCAACTAAGACCATCAGTGTTAGCAACATAAAGCAAAATAACATTAATTTATAAACCGCTATGAGAGTTCTGAGTTTTTGTTAGAAACTAAAATTTCAGTGATTCATTTTTGTAGACATCAAAAATCTTCAGGGGCTCCAATAATGTTTAGAATCAGTTAGAATATCTAGAGGGATATATCATAGTATCATCATTATATTATTTAGAATAGTTTTGAATATCTTGGATAATTTCTAGGGAATAGCTTCCATATTTCCTTACATTTTACAATTTGTTTCCTAATTTCATTATTAGGATTAGGAGTCATGTCATTTGTTTTTTACCATATCCAACGGATCATGTCATGTCATTACATACATACATGAGAATATTATCCAGAATCTCTATTCTCTCTCTTCCTCCTTACCTACCTAAATCCCTTTAATCTCGACAGAAGCAGAGTTCATTGCTGTACATAATACTCAAAAAGTCAAAATGAAACAGCTAAAATATTTGTAATGTACAGAAATTTTAAAAAATAGGACAAGTTCTACAAATAATTTCCATTACAAAAGTAGGTTTGCAAAGTTCCATATTATATATAATTTATGCATCAATGCTAAGCAGATCAAAAGTTCAGTAACTTGAACTTGGCCAAAGTTTGTGTTACTTACTTTGAGAGCAGGGTTTGCATCAGGATGATAAATAGACAAAGCGCTCATGGCATTAACAAGCATACCCATCGGATGTGCATCATGAGGCATTGCTTGTATTATATCCTACAAAAGAAATGTATACTGCTGCTGTTAGCTTGATACACTTGTAGTTCTAAAAATAAATTAACAACCTGATTCCTCTCCTTTGAATGATCATACGACAAAAGAACTATGTAGAGTGATTGAACAAGAAATTCCCAGGCTTAAACCTTAGAACACAAACCAGTCTGGTAAAAGAGGAATATTTGTAACATAAAAAGTGAACAATAATAATACTGATAAATGAACCAGCCCTAACATTTTTCCTCCCATTAAGTGGTATAACAAAAATGCTTAGTATGATTCTCAATTTTCTCCTTAAAAGCTTTGGTAGCTTGCATCTTCGAGAGTAAAGAAATAGAGATATACAATACTAAAGTGTGAGTTAATACTTCATGATGTATGAACTATATGAAGAGTATCTGTATGTGCATGAACTTACTGCTTAATGTACTCTGATTGATTAATATAGCTTTGAATCACTTGTTCATTCTAAATTCTAACCAATAGATAAAAATGAAAAGAGCTACCACAGTTTTTTGACAATGTAAAATACAATTGGCATATTAAATTTTAAGTAATAATACAAAAGATGTTATTTGCTTACAAATCTAAAAGTGGTTACTGACTGAAAAAAAGAAGGTTGCCAGATAAGAATCTGGGTCCTTAAACCAATAGTAAGTTATTTGATAGCAGAAAAGCTCACCAAAACTCCTTGTGGTACAGCTGAATGTTGAGATATGTTGAACTCCCATGCTGCTAACTGACTTTCAGAAGGCAAATTTCCATACACTAAAATGACAAAGATAGAGTTAACAAACACTAAAAACATATACGTAGTGCATAAATTGAAGCCTGGATTTATTAATAAGGACCCTACATCTATGCATCTTAGGTGATATAAAATTAAAATCTCAGCTAATCATCAGTGAAAAGAAAAACCCACTAACTTATCATAAACAATGGACACAAAAGTCCCATGCACGTGCAAGAAAGCTACTGAACAATACTCACATGTGAGATATGACACTTCCATAAAGGTGCTTTTCTCCGCCAATTCCTCAATCGGATATCCTCTATATCTAAGGATTCCCGCATCACCATCAATGTAAGAAATCCTTGAGATGACTGGAGCGGTGTTCAAGTAACCAGGATCATAAAGCTTGAGTCCCTTGTCATTTTTCCCAGTTGATATCTACAGATCAAAAAGTAAAAAAACCCTATAATCAAATACTGAGAAATAACATATATAAACATCATTACAACTAATTACAAACCACCATTTCTACGATTTCTTTCAGTGTCACTAAAATCTGAATAAAATACTTACAAACAAAAAATACCTTGCCTTCAGAGTTGTTTGGAAAGTGAAAACTTTTTCATTTTTAATTTTTACTTTTAATCATAAAATGTCACCTTGTTTCCATTTTATTTCCTATTTTCAAAAGCATGCATAAGAAACAGTGAAAAACTTCATTTCCTTTTCTGGTTTTACTGTTTTCTATACAAACTTTTAAAAATAGGAAATAATGTCAAATAACAAAAAGAAAACATTTGGAGTTTGGTCGCTTCGCATGTTCTCAATTACAAAAGAGAAAGACCCTAATGCCAAATGAGTGCATCCCAATTTGATCCTTGAAATTAAAGCAGTCAGGTAATTAATCCCTGAAATTATGAAAAAGGCAAAATAACCTCTGAAATTATCAATCAATTTAATCCATCCATTAGTTGGTGTCATGTAAAATTGTCATAAAAACTGAGTTGGCACATTAAATGTTTCCATGACATCCAAAAGTGCACGCCACGTAAGAGGGACCAAATTGACTGAAAATTTGATAAACCATTTTGATGGAATTGACCCCTTCTCTCTTCAGGACCAGCACAAGACTAGGGCCACTAACACTCAAACCATAGGCTCACCAATAAAAAAATATTTTTGCCAACAATTTCTCAAAGCAAAAGGGGTCAAACATGTTGACAAAGTGACCCAACATACAGCTCTCTCACTTAAAGTGCAAAAATCTCTTCCAAAGTTTGCATTAGGTCCCACTCCCTGTTGGCCGGCCTTGCCTCTCTTTGTCTTCTCTATTTAATAACTATTTTTTTCACCTTGTCTCCACTATTCATACCATTTTTGTCTTCCTTGAAAATGAGAGCTCGGGAAAAACATTTCTACAAAATTACCAATTCTGAGGGCATATATATAGGGAATAAAAAAACATTCACAGTGGTATGCAGTTGAGTGCTAGGATTAATCCACCTTACAAGCAAGAAGAATTAAAATAAGGAGCAAGCAGTTACTTCCTTGTCAACAAAACCTAAAGTTTTGATCAACTATGCCATGTTTACTCGAAAAAACATAAACCCCAATCCAAAATTTCACTCCGGAACCCCAAAGCAGGGAGCAGGTTGAAATTGGCCACAGCTTATGTTCTGGGGCTTTATGTTCTAGGCAGTGTTTAGGAACGGAAAGAATTAGGAAGAGATAATAGGAAAGGTAGTGAGAGATTTGGGAAAGCACATGAAGTTTATTGAAATGAAAAGATAGAACTTCAAGAGTTCCCCAGAGTTAACAAACAGGACAGAGAAAGAGACTTTCTACCAATTACAATTTACAATCAAGGAATCCAAAACTAACTCTTACAAACAACTCACTTAGGTATTTGTACAACACATCCTTATAATTCCACACATGACTACTAACTAACTGATGTAACTCATTCTTCTTTCTTCTAACATAAACCTACCATGTCTTAGGAATCTTAGCCACATCTAAGACGTGTCTTCTTCTATGGGCCTAACACAGTGAAGTCAAGCAATTCCATCAAAGATTCCAGTTCACCCAATGTATAACTGATTGCTTGCTCATGTTTTGCTGCTTCTTGTTTACAGATAAGGTAAGTGTTATAATTACAGAAATAAGAATCATATATTTATAACTACAGATATAGGATCGTATTTTTATAATCAGAAATATCAAGATCATATTTGCATTATTAGAGGATATTAAATCTCATATTTATTCCATTTATTTCTTTTTTTCAATAGAAATAAACTACCAGTGTTGTCATAAAAATACGTGGTATCAAAAATATAGCTTATTCTCATTTTCCACTAAGTACAGAAATGTCCTAGAAACACTTCTTCTGAGCTGAAATTGATAATGGTGTGAGCTGCGAAACGGAACTGAAAAAAAGTGGTACTTAAATTAAATGGATAAGACAAGAGGGATGCTCAATGTCGATAAAAAATTATTTATCCAATTTCAGTTAAATTTATCCCTACTAAGTGGCAGGTGTGCTTAGTTGAATGCCATATAGGAATTTGACATGCCAAATCCGACCGACCCCAAAACCAAATTGGTGATTCACTCATTCCAAACAATTCAAGAGACACAAAAATCAAGTAGTTCGTCCTTGAAATTGTTAGGTGTTGTTACCTCGGTCTCTGAAACTAAGGAAACTCAAAAAAATCCTTGGAAGTTTGAACTTTGATATGTCAATCAAGGTTGTCCAACTGTTACAAGCATAGTTTATAACTTAAAGTGTTAATATAAACTACAGTTCACAAACCAAAATGATAGTAATTAGTTAAATTTGGAGACTTGGATAGAACGGCTTGTATTTTTAGGATTAGTTTGGAATTTTCATAGTTTTAGAACCTATATGACAAGCTTAACACTTTCAAAAGACCAAAAAGTTCATTTACCCCCCAATCACAAAGGATTAAAATTGAGCATAACCCAATTCAACAAATTAAAACACCCATTTTCAAGGGTCAAGATAACAAACGAAAACATATCGACAGAACACAACTTTATCCTAAGAAGCACATCAACATCAAAACATACCACAAATCCAAAAAGAGGAACCAACCCCAACCCCAACTCCAAAACGATTCAAAGCAGACGAAAGGATCAAAATTGACAAAACCCCACTTCACAAAATCAGAAAAGAAGGATGAATCGGCATCAGCGGTACCTTCTTGAAGTCAGAGGCTCTAACGGTGCCTTCTGGGGAAACCTCGATCTGGTACTTTTTTCCGGTCCTCTCATCGACGACAGTGAGGGTACCCTTGAGGTTCGCCGAAGGAGAAGCTCCGGATGCCGCGGAGAGGTGGAGGGGGCGGATCGCGGCGGCGTCGGCGTCGGTGGAGGGAAGTAAGTGAGCAGCGAGGGTGGCTAAACGATTGCGTGCAGTGTGTTCGGAAGCTGTTGGCATGGTTGCGTGTTGATGGTTCTTTGTTGATTGGAGAATTTGAATGATTGAAGAAAGTGAAGAGATTGAATATGCGAATGGATTTGATGATCGGAGTTGAATAGGAGATTTGAAGGAAGAGAGAAATTGATGCACGTATGCGTTCCAGAGTTCAATATGCAAACAATCCACACATGTTTCTCATTTCTGTTTTATTTTTCATATTTTTTTCGATTATTTATTTATTCAATTAGTTTAATTTTTGTTTTTAATTAATATAAACTCTCACTTTTATGGATACAACCATGATCTTTTAAAAATTCAATTAGTTCCTTTAAAATTTCTAAATTAATACTTTCAATATTCATTAACAATTTTATTGATAATTATATACATTTTTCAAATTGAGATATAAATCATTTATTAATAATATAACTAAATTAAATTAAATAAATAAACTAAAATTAAAGCAATTAAACTTTTACTAAAATATAATTGATTAATTTTTGTAATATTCCTTTCAGAATTATATTTTTTTTAAATCCAAACTCGATGTCTTATTCTAAAATAGAAAAAAAAAAGTTAAAAGTAAACAAAATAATATAAATATTTTTTATCAAGAAAATACATATATACAATAATATGGGTGAAAAGATAATTTTTTTCTTTCTAAAAGCTACTTTCTCATTCATCTCTCCAAAAATAAAATTATTAAAAATAATTTTCTCATTTTTTTCACTCTTACCTTCAATTTTTATGATTAGGGGATTTTCTCTTTGAATCAGAGTCACTAAATTAGTTTTTTCCATCCTTCTAAACAAAATATTTAACTGTAAATGGTTCATCTTTATCGTCTTGGTCTAATTTTTCGTCACTAATATCAGTCTTTAAAAGTATTTTCCCTATTTTTCACCCTCCCAGTTTTAATAATAAAATCAATCAACTAAAACTAAATAAAAAATTATTATAAAAACCAAAAATTAGAGCTCCTAGATTTTATAAGTACTGAAAATATATTTATTCTTTTCATTAATTACACTACTCTTTTCTATCAGAAAAATAAAATTTGAATTCAAATGTTTTTTAAGAAAAATAAAATAATATCATTTAATTAATTATAATTACCACTTCCATTTATGAGTGATGCTAAAATATTAATCATAATGAGTGATTCTTTTTTTCTTAAATGTTATTTTTAATTTTTTTTGGTAAAAATATTATAATAAATTACATGTTTATTCATTCTTTTTATTGTAACAAGTAGAAAGAATGAAGTATGTGAAGTCAATAATAGAATTACAAATGTTTAGTTTCTACTATTTTTCTCTAGGATAATTGTTGATAAAACTTAGTTTAAATTACTTTAATTTAATTTAAATGTTGATTTTGTTATATTTTATAATACTCGTAAAGATATGTTGGTATTTCTTATGTGACACGTACACATAGTTAGTAAAACTTTTCTGATGATTGATGTAATAATGATTTTGCTCATGTATTGAATTGCATTATAAAATTTTAATGTTAAGAGAAATACTTAACCTTGATTCCTTTTGCATAATATTTCAACTATTTTGTCTAAATTTAAATTTATAAATCACATTATATATTAGTAGAAGAAATAGTTATTGTTGTGATTATGTATCCGTAATTTTTAAATATTTTTTATATAATATTATTATATTATAAAATTTATAAAAAAAATAATTAATATATTGTAAATTTATAAATATTATTATAAATTATAACATAACTTTTTATGTAAATATGTTTTAAAAAATAAAACACTAATTTTACAACAATAAAAACAATTGGTTAGAATAAAATTAATTATATTTTATAATTAGTTTTAATGAAAATATTTTTATAATATAATAAGATACTTTTTCCTATAACAATATATAAGGAGGTTTATTATACATTTCATTTTCCAATTTTATTTTTTATGATTTTAAAATATGACAAAAATATGAATTAGAAAAAAATATTTTTTAATTTTAAACGAAAAATTTGAATTTGCAAAAAAAAAACACTAAAAAACATAAGTTTTTAATATAAGGGATAAAAATGAGAATGAAAACACATTTATCATACCTTCTATTAATTTTTTTTTTAATCCTAAGAATTTAAAATAAACACTTGGTAAGAATCTTTCATTTTCTTTATGTTTCTTGTTTTTCTTTTTTTCTTTTGCATATATTAAATATCAAAACATAATTCTATTTTGTTTATATTTAACATTCTTTCATATAAAAATGAATTTGTAAAACAATAGAAGGATGACTAATCACTTGTAGTAGTTAAACCAATTGATATAATGATATTAAATAATGAAGATAACAAAGGTATATACTCCATTGGATGAGGCTCCACAATAACAATTTTCAATTTTCAAATTTGGTAAAAAGATTATTACTCTCTCAAAAGATAAATAGGTAATATATATATATATATATATATATATATTATGCAATTTAAAAAAAAAATCTTTAAATTTACATATAATATCATCTTTATTCTAATTCATTGTTTATCTATTATCAAGATACAAGGAAATTTCATATA
>Ga0123342_1006266_pt1 | contig 16615 bp, 8 predicted proteins | sample Turbeawhitnodule_FD_89960 | JGI IMG/M metagenome (GOLD analysis project Ga0123342, IMG submission 89960) | Root nodule microbial communities of legume samples collected from Mexico - Turtle bean Mexico white nodule | ecosystem: Host-associated > Plants > Roots > Nodule | place: Mexico: Nepantla... | reverse complement strand
CTTTCTCTTTTTCTTAGGGTCAAAAAGATTGTTTTCTCTGCAGTACTCAATAATGATTGAAGTAACATCATGTTCAGAAAATTCATTGCTCGTGTCTTTGCCAATATATTCAAGAAATTCCATGAGACTTCTTGAACCCCATCCAATAAACTCTTTTTTCTTATCTTTCCCATTTCCTTTCATTGATTTTAACTTTCCCAAGCCCTTCTTTGTCCTCCCTCACATTGATCCTGCTGTGTCATTCAGGTCATCACAATCAGAAACTATATAGTTACTCACGTCTTCAGAATCATCACTGCCATCTTCCCCTAAACCTATTTCATCTGGATCCAAGTCATGTTTGCTTTTGCCATTCTTAAAGAATCCATGGGCAGAGTGTACATGTTCAGAATTTAGCCCTTCTCCTTCTTTGATGAATTTATAATATTCTGAAAATAAGAATTCATATGTATCTTGATCTTTGAAATCTACCAATTCCTGTCAATAAAAAAGCATGAAAAAATAAAGTGAAATAAAGAAAATGAAATTTGTTTTCTTAGTCCCAGACAGAGATAAACGTTGTATACTAAATTCCAAGTTCCCATCTCGAAAAAGTAAAATAAACAAGAGTTAAATGCGGAAATACCACACTTGACCATGGTTTAAGATGTAAATTTCTACAACTATGCATACTTTGAAATCTTATCCAGTCATGAAAAATTTTCCATTCATCAAATGCATCATGCATCAAGCATCAAACATTAAAAGACCATAAGTTAGCACTGATTATAATTTCTTAGTTAAAATTCTTTAAAACTAACTCTAAAAACATAAGATTTCATTTTCAAAATCTCATTTCATGCAAGTGATAATGTAAGAAATACAGTGTCAATTTAGTTCTTTTTAGTTTTTTTCAAAAACAATTTTTGCTTTTAACAAAAATAATAACATTAAAAACAGTTCAGGATGTGTTTCCAGGTTTCTCTTCAAAATAAATAGAACAACTTTTAGTTTTCCAAAACAGAAAACAAGTGCCTCTGTTATTATTACTACGGCAGCTTAACAACCTGTGTTGTTTTAATTGCCATTCTTCTAACAAACTTTGGAAATTCACGTAAGAAAAACTAAACTTATAATTTACATTAACAGCAATTTTCCATTTTGTTTTTAAATTTAGGATTTCAAATACTGTCACAATTTTTCTTTCTTTCATCCTTGCTGCATATAAGATGTCATTAAAAACAATCTTACCCCTTCAGAATCAATATCAGCATCATTTTCTATAAGAAGTGCAAGTTTTAAGCAATGACTGCAAAATCCTTTGTTCCCTTTGACAATAGCAAATTCGGCATCATAAAAGCATTTCCCACAAATAGCTTTTGGGCAGTAAAAGCACCTAAACTTGGACGCTTTATGGCAAAGGAAGCAAAAATGTGAACCTGCAAAAATTTTCAAAAGTCCTTCAGTAACAAAAGGATCAAAGGGCATTCAACCATAATCTCTTGAACATAGATAGAAAGAGAAAACAGGGGGTATATGAAGTTTCTTAGAAGTTGTAATACAGATAAACAGTTTTTTTTCTGAGATAATCAAGCTATGCAGGTTCAGACAACAAATAGTGTATAAGAGAACAACAGGATCATATGTGCATGATTCCCAGATATATAAGATGATCAATAAGATCCTCTTACGGTGGAATCAATTGCATAAAGGAAATATATTTGATAATCTTCCAATAATTGTAGGGTGATAGGTTGAAGCAGGCTTACTACAAGTCCATTCACTTCCATTCTCCAAAAAGGAGTCATCTTTCTCCACGCAACGAGGATGGTAAGATTTCCGGCAATCCCTTCAAGCAACATGGGTTATTTAATAACAGCCAAAAAGAAAGTCTCTTCCAGGAAATAAAATGATCAAGATTCCAAATTGAGATCCATCATTAATTATACACAGGATTGAAGAAGATCCTAAGTAAATCACAACTTTATCGACAAAAGATAAAATAAACAAAACTTAAAAGTATGAGCAACTTATTTTTTAATACCTAGTAATTTTCTATGTTTGCTGCAAGACAAAATGCAGAGTACAAAATAGAAAACAGAGATGAAATGATTACTGCCCCTTATAAAAGCAGCAAACTAGCACAGGTCAAAATTATGTACACCTCCATCTTTCTCGTAAAAAACACAGACCCAAGTGAAAAGTCACAGCACTGTGTAGCAAATTAAAACCAAAGAATATAATTAAAAAAAAATGAAGTAATTATATTTTATATTGTTTTTATTACAGATTCACCTCTCAGACCAAGGTTAAAAAATGGTTAATGTAGGATAAAGAAGATTCATAGGAAATTCATGTTTCATTCATTTTGAAATTGTCCTTAGAACAAACAGCGTCTTCTTCTCATTCTTATATTTTAAAACTAGAATCGCATTAACAACACATACGCATGTTTGTGAGGTGAAACTAACCTATGATCACAGACCATTAATAACCCTCCATCCTTGCACACAAAACACCAGTCCTCTGCAATATCCTCCTTCCTTATCTTGTTCTTCTTCACCATCTTGATTCACGCAATAAAATAAAAAAATGAAAAAGCACCCTCAAACAAACTCTGCAAAATGTAGCTAAAAAAAAAAACAAAATCAGAAACGGATATGCAGTACAAAAAAAAATAATCAAAAAGAACAAACACGATAAATTGAACAGAGGAACAGACACCAAGATAGTGAAAATTTCAATCTTTAAGAAAGCTGTGAGTGAATGCAGAAGACATTAGTGACACCAAGTAGTGATCACATTGAGATAGTGAGAGAGATAAACAACATTGTGCGGTGTAGTTTGAGGGGAGAAGAGAAGGTTGAGGTGTTTGGTGATGGCGGAGGGTGGAGGGTGGTGGTGGCACTGCAGTGTACGGAGAAATGGGCAATAAAAAGGAAGAAAGGGTGTGAGTCGGATTTTGGTGGGACACAGTGAGAGTAGGTGTGTATATAGGAATTGGAATGTTACTCTGAAATCAAATTAATTGCAATATAAATACAGATGTTAAGAGTGATTTTAGTTTTTTCTTTTTTTTGTTGTTACATACATAATTACTTTTAATTAAATTTTTTCTTAACAACTCGTTCTCGTATAGAATTGAAATTTGAATTATTTCCTTCAAATTAGACATTTTTAACAAATTTCACACTGATTAATCTATTATACATTATGCATGAAAAATACGATTATGTTCTAACAAAACAATTGATAATCAATTAAGTATAGAACATAATTGATTAATCTTTACTTTTAGAAGATAATTATATTAAAACGAACATAATTCATTATGTTACTGACATATTCTATCTAATTGATTATATTTGTTTTTGTTTTTTAAGAAAAAATTATTAGGTTTTTAGAAATAGTGCGATTATGATTTTTTTTTTAAGGTTATCTTTATATTTACAGATTTTTCAATTTTTGTTTTTAATGATTTGTTTTTCAGGTCATTTTGTTTGTGTTTTTTTTTTCATTTTGTTCTAATCCATTTAAATATTTAAATTTTAAAAATATAAATAATAGAATTAATTGATATATTATAACAATTTATATTTTGATTTATTAATGAGAATAGAGAAATTATTTAAATATTTAAATTCTAAAAATATAAATAATAGAATTTAATTGATATATTATAGTAATTTAAATTTTGATTTATTAATGAGAATAGAGAATCTATATAAATATTTAAATTCTAAAAATATAAATAATAGAATTCAATTGATGTAATTATTATATTATAGTAATTTAGAATTATTAATGAGGATACAAAATTAATCTGAATATTTAAATTCTAAAAATAGAAATAATAATATAAATATTTTATTAATGTAACTATTAATTTTTTTGTTTTATTAATGAGTATCCATTTTAATTTTAAAATAATTATATCATTCTTAATAAAATAAATAAATGAATAATAATATAATTATTTATATATTTAATTTTGTATATTTATTTATTTAAATTTTACATTATTTTATTTTTTATTTATTGTAATTGTTAACCAATCTAGTTTTTCTGTTTTAAGTTATTGGATTTTGTTTGTTTGGTCAAACTTTCATTATTTTTTTTTCAATTAGGTCTTAGTTTTTTTCTTTATACAAATAAATAAGAATTTCTTTTGTATTTGAGTCATTTTCTCTTTTTTTTCATTTGCAATTAAGGTTCATCAAAACCTCTCTTTTTTAGCTCATCGGGAATATTTATTTTCATTGACTATAATAATAATTTTACATTATTTTAATTAACTAAAATGTGTACAAAATTATTAATATTTCAGTTTTTTTTAATACGTAAAAATAAATTTGTAATCTTACAATTTACACTATTAAAAATAATTTAAAATACCATTATAATTATCATATCATTTACATAGTATAATATATTTTTTTTTACATATCCATCTTAACATACTCAAATTCAAACACACTCCATTTCCTTTTGACTTTTTCTTAAATTCTCATAATTCCACTCTTTTACAACCTTAATTTTCAATTCTCTAATTCAAACAAAAACATAAGTGAGTTGCACTAAACAAGTGAAATATCTCCTGCAGTTTAGAAAATGACTCCATGTTACAGTTATAATCTCATCGATCATTAATTTATTTTATGTCTCTTTATTTACTTATATATATAAATATTAAAGTTATTAAATCACTTACAAAAATAACTTAAATAATTTTTTTTTGTAAAAATTAAAACCAACAGTTGTCCTTAAAAAATAAACCACTTTTTTGAAACGCAAATTAACATGGTCTATATTTATTATCAAATAAGATAATACATTTATTCATAAAATATATATTTTTTAATTAAATAAATTTATAAAGTGGATTTAACCTTTTTTAATAAAGTTTTTTCATATAGGCTGTCAAAAAATTGGATTTTTACTTAAATCTATCAAATATGTTGAATCTGATTGATTCAATAGATTATTTTTTTTTACTCAAGATTTATATTTATTATTATTGTTAATTGTGACTCGTTCTTACCATAACATGACTATAAAATAAATTCAGGATATTTTTCTTTATCATATGAACAATTCATCTATCACATTGAAGAAACATTAATTTCTAATTTTTTTTTCAGACTATAAAATGTTTACAACATTTCATTTACAAATCATAGTTAAAATAATAATATATTTACAAATGTTTAATAAAATCTACAATATCCTTTTAGGTTGAAAACTTTGAATGTATGACTAAATATTTGTAAATAATTTAATAATTAGTGACACAATATATCTAAAAAATTATAGTATAATAAATGTTAATATTACATTAGAAATTGAATTTTAAAATTAATTCATCTTTATAAAACTGATTAAGATGATAGTCATTTCTATTTGTACACGAAAGAGGAAATGAGGTCTCAATAACCAAAAATATTTACATAATATTATTACAAGTTGTAGTTTCAATTTAGTTTTATGAACTTAGTAACTACCTCTGATATCGTTTAAATATTATATAAATTAAAACATTATGTTAAACTTTTTCACTTAGTAAAGAAATTTTAAAACTTGCTTTTTTTATTATTATTGTTAAGACAAAAGTTTAAAAATAAAATTTTGATTAACAATTAATTATAAAATATAATTATACTTTATTAAAAGATAATAGTTCTAACAAATAAGTATTGTCTTACAAATAATATCATATTTACAAATAATATCATATTGTGTCTTATTTTTCTTAAGTATGATAAAACACTAAAAGAATAGATGAAACATACATAAAAATATAATATGATAAGCACATAAATTAATCTGAATCCATATTTCATTAAATATCCAGATGCTTATTCTATATTTAAAAAAATTTCATCTGTCAAAAATGTTCGTTCTAAAGTAAAATACAAAGTAATATAAAGAACTTTTCTTTGTCAACTGCTTGACATAAAATTAATACATAATAATTTAATTTTTATTTTTTAGAAAAATATTTTTAAAACGTTTATTTTACTATATATAGATTAACCCATTTAACATATTTTGTTCCCACATGAAATCTAGCCATTTTATAGCAATAAAAAAAACAGTCAATGCATACGGGTATTTTGGAGTGGAATATACTAAGCTTTGTTAGATTTAAAACTAATTTTAGTTTTAAGAAAAAAAAGTTTGAACTTAACTATTTAATTTGCACAGGACTAGTTTAATTAAGCCAACATGAATTTCTTATTTGAAAAAATATTTTGTTATGATAAGACCTTTAAACAATGTATAAAGTTAACTCTCAATTATATTATAAAATTGAGATTTTATAAAGGCTAGTGTGATTAATAATTAAGAAATATAAATAAATATATGATTTGAATACATTACAATAAATATAAGATAACAATATTAATTATATGTACATTCAATTAATGTTTAATTTTTTGAAATTCAATTAATGTTTAATTTTTTGAATGTAGTAACGTAGGTCATGTCATAGTCCTTCTTAGATATTTAACTTTTTGAATGTTTAACTTGTTTCTAATCTCACAGTTCATTCATTTAATATATATATATATATATATATATATATATATATATATTAAAATTATGAAATTTAGAACTAACTAAATGATGTGGAGAATTTTAGACTATTAAATAAGCAAGGTTTATTTGTGAAAAAATAAATTTTATAGTCACAAACAATTATGTGAATTTAAATTTTTAAGGTTAACCCTTTGATCATTTTATTTTAAAATAAAAATAATATAATTACTTAAGAACTAATCACTTACAAAAATAATTTAAATGAACCACTTTTTTTAAACACAAATTAACATGGTCTAATATATTATTCAATAAGGTAATACATTTATTCATAAAATATTTTATTTTAATTAATTAAATTTAGAAAGTGGGTTTAACCTTTTTAATGAAGTTTTTTCATATAGGCTGTCAAAAAATTGGATTTTTATTTAAATCTATCAACTGTGTTGAACCTGATTGGTTCAATAGTTATCTTATTTCTTTTTTTACTAAGACTTATCTTATTATTATGACTATAAAATAAATTCAAAAATGCATTTCTTTATCATATGAACAATTCATCAATCACATTGAAGGAACATTCCTAAATATATTTTTTTCAGAGTATAAAATGTTTACTACATTTCATTTACAAACCATAGTTAAAAATAATAATATATCTAAAGAATATATATTCCTAAACTACAGATTAATTTATCCTTTTTAATATTATAATTTCACATAGAAAATTTTAAAAAAGGTGGAAGCAAAGTTTGTACTTAGGTAAAATCAAGCACCAGGAAAACAGCCAATGCATATCCATAAATAGCAAATGACCCACAAGCTGAGCTCCATGTTGTGTCAGTGTTTCCATTCTCAGCTAGGTACAAAAACTCTGTTGACACTGCTCCACCAGCTAGAATTATGTATGTTAGTACCTACCAACGCAAATTGGACAAGTTTTCAGTATATGCATCAATTAATATACATACATGTAATATAAGTGCCAAAACAGGTTAATGGAATGACCAAAGCATGTTAAAAGTGTGAGAGATCCTACATCGACTATAGATTAAGATGTTTCATAATATATAAAGTGTGTGCAAACATTATCTTATAAGCCGATTTTATAAGGTTGAGTTAGACTTAAAGTTCACTTTTAATATATATTTAAGTCATTTATACTCTATCATAACCAGACTTTGTTTAATTTATCAGACCATCCATTATTATTGAGAAGTTAGATATAAATTCATTTCTTAATAAGAAGATGAAATACTTGTTTGTTTGGTTTAACAGCCATTTGCTAGTTCTGATGATATTTTAGTTTTAAATTCTAAACTCAAATTAAATACAAGTCCTAGTATGATCATAACTTGATTCTGGTTTAGGCAGCAAAAACTGTAGAAGGCTGAAAAAATGTTTTTCCTAAGATTGGACTTCATTTTGAAGGCTTAAATTTAATCTATATATGTACTTTTTTAGTCCAACCGTCTGTAACCAATAAATTCAGACTTAGATCACTCACTTTACCACTTCTAATTACACCATTACTGGTTCCACCTAAATTAGAGCAAATGCCGAGAATATTCACAAAATTTGAAAACGTGTCAAATAACAGCACCACAAGACATCACCCTAATCCACACGACACCATTGATAAAGCCACGACCACAATCACATCCTTTGTTATTGTGGTGTGGCTGACATAATCCATCTAGTTTTATTTGACTATCATTATTTGGAGCATTTATAATCTCTTTAGTAAGGTAGCTAATACTTTATTGCAGGAAGAAATTAAGAATGAGTGTGAAGTGATTACCTGATCAAGCAAAAAGAAAGTCCAAGCAGGAGGCATAGTGGAAGGGCGTGGCATAGCAGCTATAACAGCTGAAAACAGAGAGTAACCTGCGCAAATGCCATTGGCATCACCAAACACCTGCAACATAAAAAACCCATCAACCAACACAAATGTTCGTTATCCTTATCATTATATGAGAAATTCCTATCCCATCACGGTGCAACTGCTTCTGTAACAGAGTTGCCAAACAAAAGTAGATACCCATATACTGAAATTCTTCCCTAATGTTTATATCTTATATTTCCACTTTCTTATTTTTAGTCATTGTATGTTACATTATCTTAACATTTTTCGTACATATTCTGATGTCATTTAGAGTGGGTCATCCATGGATGCAACACAAGAAAAAGCGAGCATGGGCTTAGCATCCCATACATGATGGACGTAAGAATCTTGGAAACTAATTCTTTTCGTTGACCTGTAGCTATTAGTGTAAGTTCAACTCTCTTTAAATTGAAGGTAATAGGCTAGGCCCTTGCTAATATACTAGACCCTTGCTAATATACAGGGTTGAGCTCTTGCTTAATAGAAGCTAAAAGTGAATATCAAACTCTTGCTAAAGATAACATAGAAGCTTCCACTCCAACCAAGAGAGAGTCAAGTCCTAGCTCACTCTAAAGTAGAGAGAGCCAAGCCCTAAATAACCTAAACATAAAAACAAATAGCAACGGTCAAGCCCTAGATAACCTAAACATAGAAACAAATAGCTAGAACCAAGCCCTAGCTTAATGATTGGATGAATGTAGTAGCTGGCAAGGGTCAAGTCTTAGTTAGATTACACACAAAAAGGCTTAGATTACACACAAAAAGGCTTGGAGTGGGTTTGACCCTCGCTAAGCCCACACAGGAGTACTAAAATAAAGCATGTTGCTACTATTTAGAATCCCACAATCAGCTTATTATACATTTTCAAATATCATGCAATCAAATTTCCAATCTTCCTGCAACAATCTAATTGCAATTGATAATTTCTAATCCACATCAAAGTTCAAATTGAAACTCACAAATTAATCTAAAAACAACATATGAAAATTAAAAATACCAAATATAAGAAGTAATTATTAAAATGTAATAATAGTCAATATGTTAATGAAAGAAAGTACAAATATTATGCAGTTAGTGGGCAATGGGGAGTGCTTGTAAGAAAAAATAACAACAATTAAGTTAGAATAAAATAAAAATTGTATTTACAAACAAATTGAAGAAATAAAAATATAGAAGACAATGAGCAAGTAATTTAACTTACACTATAAGTGGTCATCAAGGAAGGGGGTGATCATCAAAGTCTTCGGTGGGGGTGGACCTCACTAGTATCTATTGGAGTGTCCGCAACATATCGTTCCATCATCATAGCTAATTGTTGTTGCATCAACCTCACTGTTTCCTTCAACTCTGCAGTTCTTTGATTAGCCTGGTTTGCTCTTTCAGTTGCTTCTAGGATTTGATGTCTAAGTTGTGAGTTCTGAGCAAATTGCTCATCACGATCAATGGTAGAAGCTAATACAGAGGGTTGAGTAAGGGATAAGGCACCATGGCGGAAGTTAGCAGCCAAATCCGCAGTGCCATAAACTCTACCTCTACTTTTCCCTCCAGCAACATCTTTCCAGCACTGAAGCTTTGTTGCTGCATCTATGGGAGGGACATCAGAAATTGATCCTTTCGAACTCTTTGATTGCATCATCCTCAACTGCTCATGGTAAGTTTCCTGCATAAGTAGTGGAAGTTGCAAACGTTAGTAATTTACGTTAAAAATAAGTGAAGTAACAAATTTAAAGCAATTACTTACATAAGTCTCTCGAGAACGACCATCTATCCAATCACCCTTCTTGTTTGTGTGAGTGGCAAGGAATAATTCATCTGGTTCAACAGGTCGTCCATATTTACGTTCCTGAGAAAGGTTGTGCCATTACAAATATATATTTTTTTTTATAATATATAATTGAATTACATGTACTTTGGTACAAATAAGTAATGAGTAATACTTACCAGGCCTAATGCAATATCCAAGTGTGATTTTCTGCCACTTGAGTGCAATGCTCCACCCCGAACGGAAGAACGATTGATTTTGTTCTGGGATGATTTGTCTTTGAACTTTTGGGAATCCCAATAGTTCAAAAGTTCACCCCATGCTTCTTCTCCTATCCAAGTAGGTCTAGAGCCCTTCACCCGAGCTTTACTAAGCATGTCACACAGACGTTTCCTGACTTTTGACTCGTAAACCTTTATAATCTGCCACTCATCATGAGGGGCCCAAGTCACTCTAGTCTGTAAAAATGAGGAACAATTAAGTTAATGTAACCATATTAAAGCGTGACTGAATTGTAATTAATAATAAAACTTACCTTAAATTCAGTCCACCATCTAAGTTTAGCCTCCTCACTCATGGCTTCATAATGGTGGTAGGGGCCTCTAAACTGTGACCTAATTGCATGACCAATCGCCTCAATAGCATGATGATTAGGTGTCCATCTGCACAACATATTAATGAATATTTAAGCATTTCATTTTTTAGCATAATTTATGAAATATAAATAAGAGTTTGCTTACCCTTTACCAACTGGTCGAATGATGACCCTCCCATTAGCATCACGTTGTACTTTCTCATCAGGAAGATCATGGACTTTACTGGCATCATGAATGGGCTCAACTGGAGGAGCAGAAGTAGTTTGGACTTGGGGAGCAGGGTTGGTGTGGACTGAGGGAGCAAGAACGGTGTGGACTGAGGGAGCAACAATAGGTTGTACAGCTAAGCCCCAAGAGTGACCATAGGTAGGACACTGTACAACATTTTCCCCACCAACGGTACGAGGAACTGAAGTGTGGTTGGACGATGAGGGGGCAGAGGAATGTGGAACACTTTGGTGATCGTCAACAAAAGCAGTCGTGCCTGGTTGCACATTGGAATAGGGAATGTTTCCAAGCTCTATGGCTAGATGGCCATGCAGCGATGTGGAAACTCCATGTTGTACATGGCCATGTCTGATGATAGAGTCATCTCTACCCCTACTCCTAACCATTTTTCCTGCAAAAAAAAGTAATGTAATGGATCATCTTAATTTTGTATTGATGTGAATGTCATGATAACATGTTAGACTTACGAGACATAAAGTAAACACAACACTTAACAACATCAACCTGATTATACTATTGACTGTTTGACATTTATTCAAAATAATATAGATATGTAAAAACAAAAAGGAAGTAAAGACAGAAAAACATAGCAAACCTGCCACATCTGTTCTATTATTTAGGCTATGAGCAAAACCACTGTGTTTGGAATAGTGTCCAACAGAGTTACTAGTCTGTCCACTGGCTAATTCTGACAAGCCATTTTGCTCAACCTTATCTATTCTTGGGGAACCTTCTTGGGATAGAGTGGTATCATCTATTTCAGGAATTACTTTTGGAATGTCATTTAATAAACGTGATTGCTCCAATTGTGTCTCAAGCTTCAGCTTTTGATCTATGTACTCAGCAAGTGTACGGAAAAATGGTCAAGGATCACACTATTCACAGAAAAGATAAAACTCCAAACAGAGAATAATACAAAATTTATCAAAAATCAAAGCAGTAATAACAGCTTTCAGCTTAGTTTACAACTCCTCTCTCTCACTTTAAATTGATTATGAGATAGATATGCTTGATCAAGCATTAAAATGGATAACAACTGAAAATACTTTGGCCTTTAGCTACAAATTTTAAGCCAACAATAAAAACCGTATATCATGAAAGGATATTCTCTCCTCCATCCCTTTTCATTTGCATGATCAATACGGTTTTGTAATAATACTAACTTCCTTGAGATCCACTGTCACATAAAGTAAAAGATAAAGACAAATATCAGTAAAAACAAATCATACGCTTGGTGCTCTTTAATAGTCTAATGGAATAAGGTGTTCAATAATGTTAACATGCAACTAGACAAACAAAGCACAAAGGATTAAAGTAATAATTTAAGGGCAGATTTCAAAATTTAGTTTGCCTAATATGTTTAGCGTCTGCTGGCATGTGCTTAAGCGAGTTTCATAATTACAAGATTCTAACTTCTATGCATATACAATCAATTCTAACCATTGAATTTTGGAAAATGGTAATTCTAACCAGACCGTGTTTAACTGCTAGCCTACAGGAAAATTGTATTGTGAATTGCATTCTATCTTTATAATACCAAAAAGGGACAAATCAATAATACAAGTACATACATGCTTCATTATATCTTCATGTAGACTTCTAGCTTTCTGCTCAAGCTCCAGCTGTCAAACATAAGGAGGTGGTCGTCATCTGTTGGTCACATATTTGTACTATGACTAACCAAGAAATTATATTATTCTTCGAATTAAACTATAGCACATAAAACACATAATGCATACACAAAAGATAAAGCCCCTTTAATCAGTATAGTCTAAACTTAGGCTAACTAAAATATATGTTTAACGGCTCTAAACTAGAAGACACATATAGATTGTTGTAAATTGATGAACATAAAACAAAGATGGCAAAGATTAGAAAATAGTTTTTATTTCAAGTTTAATTTAGTTGAAGTTCATGATTCTGTTGTCAAAATTGATGAAAATGATGTTCTCGCATGAAAGATTGGGGGTCGCATACACTTTGAAGTCATTAAATTTCAAGCGAGATAAATTTAGGATATCAAATCTTGGAATATGATGATTAAAGATATGAAGTTAAAATAAATGACCATGATGACAATGATTTAAGCCAAGAAATTGAAGCACAACTTGTTGGCATAATGACTAAAACACTTCTGGTTGTTGCATGGTGCAGCAATTGACCTATAACGTAAGTTAGGTGGGTCAAGTCACAATCGAATTGTGGCAGTTAAACTACTACACTCTTAAGTAGAAAGAGTTGTACCCTGACTATAACTATATCATTTGGCCTAGTGGTAAGTGTTCGATCAAACAATTGGTATCAAAGCTAACCTCTAGGGTTAGTTCTAAACAGGACTAGCAAGACTATATGGAGAACAACGTACAAGTTGTTAATCGTTCATCCATGTTCAAGGGCGAGATGTATGATTACTAGAAGCTCAAGATGATAGCCTTTCGTTAGTACAATAACATAGATTTGTTAGACGTTGTGGAGAATGGCATACCTACTCTCTTTGATGTCAGTAGATCATCTACAAGTTTTGATAATAACAAACATTATATATGACTTATCTAGTTAAATGTGAATGTATTATCTGAACATTCTAACGTGTGCTCTGTGACAATTGAATCATTCTATAGACCATCTAGTGGATCATCTAGTCTCGTGACAGACGGTCTAATAGACAATGTGTTCCTAATCTAAATTTAAATAATAATCAAGCCGCAACGATCAAATGTTTTCTAGATAACTTACAAATATTTAAGACCTTATCTTCAATGTCTATATTATCTATGTTTGGAAATGATTTATGACAAATGGTCAAATAATCATACAATTAAGGAAACAAATGAATATATGCATTCATGTTAAATTGTGATTAATTATCATATATGCAAATCTTGTTTGAATCTTGTCTATATTATCATATTTCTTTTCAGCATAGGTTTGACCTAGTCCCCCTATCCTTGTTTGTATCTTTTTTTTTTGTTATCTTTCATGTGATGGCATATGATAGTTGAAACTTGGGGTGTCAACCTAGCTAAGATGTCAGGTTTCATTGTGATGCCTAAAATGAGTTTTATAAAAAGAAAAAATTGTTAGAAATTGTTTTTATAACAAATTAGAGTCATCAGTGCTATTAAAGATTCATATCATACCTTTCCATATGAAGCTCTATACCAACCGCAAATGAAAATTATCATTGAAGATCAAGCAAAGATCAAGTCTTAGCAAAAGCATAGCTGCAACAGTCTTCTTTACAAATCTACATAAAGGATTCAAGTTGATGATGAAAAACACACAACTACCTTTTACAATCTTTCAATCATCCAGTGATCTTATAGTATTTTTTGTGAGTGAGCGTAAGCCTTTGTAATTCTTCACCTTATGAAGTTAAGTAGTATGCCCTCTTTGAGAGTGCTCCTTAATAATTGAGAGGTCTTAATCTCAAGGGGAGGTTAAAACTGTCTAACTAGAACTGGATTGTGTACTAGTAATAATCAGGTGTGGTTTGTGTACTTGTTGTAACCAAGAGTGGTTGGTGTACACATTGTAATCAATTGATTATTTAGTGGAACCTCTTAAGCAATCTTTTTAAGGGAGAACTAGACGTAACTCATAAGTTTGGGTGAACCAGTGTTATTTGTTTATTTTGCTTCTTCACTAGACAATCTAGTCTAGTTCTCTGCGAGAAGAGTCCAAGCTCTATTCAACCCTTCCTTCCTTCTAGAGTCAGTTCTTACAACAATTGGTATTAAAATCCAACTATTAGTTTCATTCTCAGTGCGACAATTGTTCAAGGGGAGATTGTTGCAAGTTGCAAAATTATTATGTGGTCTAAACCTAGTGGGTCGAGTCACAATGGACAAGTTTGATTTTTAGTGGAACAATTGTTGAGGGAGAGACTGTCGCAGGGTGCATCAATTGTCCCGTGATGTGGATTAGGTGGGTCAAGTCACAATACAATTGTAGCGCTTGAACTGCTACATGCTTAAGTGGAAATAGTTTCACCCTGGATCTAAGCTATATCATTTAGCCTAGTGGTAAGCGCTCAATCAACACTGACTCATGGAGTTAAAGCTCAACATTTCCATGACAAATCACAAGAAAGAGTGTTAGACTAACGAGACTTTTCCCTTACTAGAATTTTGAATGAGTTTAAGATAGAGAACTGGTTATTGTTGTAGATTTTATCTTTAATGTTTTGTTTACTTAACTAATTTAAATTTCAAATAAATCTAATGGTAGGTTACATATTTTAGGAATATCAAATTGGTTGTAAGCCTATACATGAACATTCTCATTTGATGATTATTTTCCTCCATCTTTAATCTTTCTATTATGTGGGATTGAGTTAGAATTTGAGACCAATATTTAAGATGATGCTCTGGCCTCAGTTTCTAAATTACAGTTTACAGTCCAAAAAGCTTTTCGGAAAAAACTACATTTGATGAGCTCAAGTCTTCGCCAGCAAAGCTAAACTGGGCTACTTGACATGATACTCTCCTCAAACACGAAAGATTAACCCTTTGCCTCATGAATGTATGTAAGAAAACCCTCTCATCATTATTTGGCTGATCAATTAAATGGAGCCAACAATTTAGAAGCCACATTTAAAGTCTCCTCCAAAGGCTTCCCTTACATTTGGTTCACCATTTTATTTGCTGAAAACTTCAAACATAAACACCATAGTTTTGCAGCAAACGTTAATAAACTATTATCAAACTCAAAAGATTTACAGTGCCCTTACAAAAATATAAACAGATAATTGAGCATAGTATTTATGGTATACACTAAATCATCACAAGTCATACAGCAAACTAACCACGGTAGGCTGTTTAAGCAGACCGTTTCTCATTCTCTGATACAGATCTTGACATTCTTCCTGCAATAACACCAAATGTTATAATAATGAATCCAAAGAAAATATATAAAAAAAAAACAATTAGGATATTATTTCTGTAAGGAATATGGCCATACAGATCACATATTCATAAAAATAAATTATAGTATAAATTATGATCACCTAAGAAGTCCTAACAGCATCCTAGGCAGAAAACTAATACTGTATAGCTATCATTCAACACCAAACAAAAGAGAAAAAAATGGTTAAGAAAACAAGCATACAATTCTACTTTGAAACTGTTGCTTATTTTGTTCCACTGCCTGTACGGACAGGAGAAATTAGAGAAAAATCTTATTGCCACAACATTCATACCTCAGAAAAGTCATCATCTGAAATTTTGGAGATAGGTACATGTTTTGGCACATAAGAAAGCTGAAGCATGATTTCCTTGTTGAATTCATCATTCCTTAAAGATATGTTTATTCCTGTAGTTTTGCAGATATAGAATGTCAATTATGAATGTTAGAAAAGTATGGTAGCCAGCATAACAGAATCAGTTATGTTGACCTTCTATAACAGGGTACTGCACACCTAAAAAAATAACAAAGTACAATATGCTTAAGATTTTATACTTCATTTATAGTTTCTTGATATGCCTTTTGAATACAATGTGTATGACTCGGTATCTTTTTCTTCCAATACAAGAAAATTACTGTCAAAAATACATGCATGATCCACTAATTCTTTTAAAAATATTAAAAATTTGAAGTTCAAGATGAAGTTATGAAGAGCTTAAT
>Ga0123342_1006265_pt1 | contig 16618 bp, 8 predicted proteins | sample Turbeawhitnodule_FD_89960 | JGI IMG/M metagenome (GOLD analysis project Ga0123342, IMG submission 89960) | Root nodule microbial communities of legume samples collected from Mexico - Turtle bean Mexico white nodule | ecosystem: Host-associated > Plants > Roots > Nodule | place: Mexico: Nepantla... | reverse complement strand
GTTGAATGTTGCTTTGAGGTAACTTGTTGGTTATATTTTTGGGTATGTTTTTCTCACTTTATGGTTGTTCTGCTCCAACCATAAAGGAGAGTTTCTTTTGTGGATGATATAGGAAGTCCACTTCTGGTTCTGTATATGGGTTGGGATACCCCTGAAGTATCCCTTTTAATTTTATTTATTCATTGTTGATCCAAAAAAAAAAAAGTTAGGTGGTAGATATGTTTGGGTACTTGTATAAGAATTAGGACATCCTTGAAGTGTCTCCTTTTATTCATTTTATTTTTTACTAATAAAAAAATTGATTAATATGTTTTCAATCAAATAAAAGAATGTGCACCGTTATAATTCAATGTGAAATCACAAAAGAATTAGCTCATAAAGGTTTAGTCTTCCATACGAAAGAAAAACGAAAATAATTACAAAGAAAAAATAGAAGACTAAGGAAAACGACATCACTAGGTCAAAACGCCTTGAATGTGGAGTGTAAGATGATGTCCTTCCTCCTTATGGCTTATATCCGTTTATATATTGTTTTCGTTGTATATTTTGGATTCAAATTCTATTTAAGATATTATTTTCAATATTCTTCTTCTCAATATTTTAGATTTTGTTTATGATATTTTGTAGATTTTATTCTCCAATTCTTTTTCTCAGATTTTGTTTCCAATTGTCCAAATTTTGTGGATTTGTTTCCAATTATCTTTCAGATATTTTGTTTCCAAATCTACTTCAAAGAAGTGAATTGGACTTTGAGTAATTAGAGTCACACACATCAATGTAGCAGACTCTTCTTAAACTTTGCATCAGTGTAGCGGACACTTCCACAAGATCGTCTATTGCAATAAGAATTAGATTGTCTACTATATTAAATTTTTTAGATTAAACAATAATTGCAGCTAAAGCCCAAGTAAACTCAATTAGGTAAATTTCAATTAAAATAGTGAATTTATCCATAGTTATAGTCCAAGAAAGCTAAGATTAAATGTTCTAAGTATGAATAAAAATGAGTTCATCAACATATGTTTAAGCTTACCTTTATCTACACAGTAGTAAGGAGGACAAAAAAACACCTTCAACCTTGTGTAATCAGTAGGCTTGCTTGGCCAAACCTGAGTTGGAATTTTAAACTCATTGGTTATAAATAATTAATCATTCTCCAACTAACAAGATGTCTTACAACCTTATCCCTAGTACTTTCTATCCAAACCAAAATGTGACAACATGCTTGTTGTTCTCTTCAACAAGGTTGTGTTCATCCTTTCAACAACATTTTTTTGCTATGGAGTATAATGAACAATCAAGTGTCTTGCGATGCCTTTATCTCTATAAAAAAATTTAAACAACTTAGACCATAACTTAAGATCAGTGAATAATGCTTAGAAATAGGTAAGGCTTATAATGGGTTAGTGTTGTTTTGTTTGTTTTGAAAACTCAGAATGTATGCTTTAGAAGTGTAAGCCTACACATGGTGAGGGCTTCCTGTTACTTGTATACGGGATGAGACACTTCTGAAGTGTCTCCTTTTCATTCATTTAATATTTTGCTGATAAAAAAAATTCACTCTTAGCAAGTGAACCTAGTATTATTTGCAACAATAACTACTCTTAACTAAAATTTAAGTGTTTTTTAGAACACAACCACTTTTAACTAAATAATGGTTATACAAAGATAAATTATCTATAAGATTATAAGGTTTTACTCATTAAGCAAAGAGGTAACATCTTTCAACGGATACAAAGATATACAATCTTCTAGTTTGGTAATGAACACAAACAATGTTCTTACGAAGCTTAGGGCATAAAAAAACTTTAAAGCTTTAAGCATTAAGATTGGTAGCATTTGGACAAATCTAGTTCTCTTGTATGTTTTCTTCAACCTGGAAGATTGCTTTATATAGAGCTTTGAAGAAAGTTATAATTTCAAATCATTTATTCTCGTTGAAAAACTTCAACTCAGAACTTAACCTTCAAGGTTAAATATGTCCATGCAAAGACGTACAGATGCATTAAATGCATTCCGTGCAACATTAAATATTTATCTCTTCCTTAAGTAACATCCTAATAATTAACATGACTTATCAAGCCTAAATCATAGAGCTTTCACTCAAATTGGAGTAAAGAAATAAACCATATGCGACAGATAACCTTTTCAGAGTTGACATCACTACAAGAAATTTGATTGTTACTTGTTGATAATTACCTACAAATTTGGATTCGTATGTAAATTAGAAGTTACATACGAATATTATGTACAAATTATTATTCATACATAAAATCGAGTTACAAATGAATTTTTTTTGTATGTAACAATAAAGTAGTTTTGTGTCAACTATTCATTGGTATAATCTGTACGCAATTTTTCCTCTTTGGGGTGAAATTCTTTTTCAAGGATATTATCGGAATAATTGAATTAGTACGTAAATAAAGTCAAGCATTACATATAAATTTTACATATGAATTCCAATAATTTAATTATTAAAAATTAAATTTCCAAAATGTTAAGTTTAGATTAAAACTTCTAAAGTAGACGAAGGAATAGTTATTTGAAAATGGAAAGGAAGTCGGCGAAGGAGGAAGAGGAGCAGCGGGAGTGGTGTTCACTACAAGAAAAAATAGTTTTAACGGGGTTTATTTTTACATTATTCAGGGTTAAAACCTCTATTGAGTCATTTATCCATGGTTGCAGTTTCCCCAGGGTTTTTTTTCAGAAGCCCTGTTAAATACCATGGGTTTCAAACCTCTGTTAAATACCATGGGTTTAAGAACCTCCGTTAAATACTGATAGTTGTCATTTTGCTGTCAAATTAAATATGATTCTAGCGTAGACCTATCTAACGCTAGAGAGATGATAGTATAATTGTGGTCAGATGACCCCAAGTCATCTCCCAACGAATCCAATAGTTGTCATTAGTAGATCGATGTTTAGAATCTATCTGCAAAGTAATAAAAGTTAGCAATAACAATAAAGATAAAAGGGGGTTGAGGTAGTTGTACAAAAAGTATAAAAGATATTAAAATAGCAACTAAAAAGTGGTTGATCCCTAAGTTCTTCCATCATTGAATTCTTTCTCAATCCTCCAACAGAGCTAAACCAAATTAAATATGTGTTAATCTAATTCAATTGAAGCTCACCAGTAAAGCATGTGTCTACTGGTTTAATGAATACCAACTTTGTTCCATGCGTATACTCCATAGGAATGCTTATCTCCTCTCTCTTGAATCATGCGCCCAAGAAATTAATTAGAACAATGTGAATTAACTAAAATAGCAAAGTTTAAGATAAGGAAGAATCTCAATCATGCGTTCAAGTACAACCTCTCACAAAAACCAGTTTTCCATAAGATTAGAATATTAAAACAACTGTTATAGAGAATTAAAAAATGAAACTTTTATTGACCAAAACCTCAAAACTTAATGAGAAATTACAAAGGAATCAACCAAAAAGGTTTAGCCTTCCATGCGGAGGCAAAACAAAAGAATTACAAAGAAGAAAAGAAAACTAGGTCTATAATGTGTTTGCTCCTCTAAAACGCGATCTAAAAAGTTGCTTCTTCCTTCCTCTGAAGTCTCTTTTATAATCTTCTTTCCCTTGCACAAAATCATATTAAAAATACGCCTTATGATATTGTTTTACAATTATCAGATGTTTCCTTTCCTGTTTCTAAATTATTAAACATATATCTTCATTCCCAAATAGTCTCAGATTTTATTCTTGCTTTTCTTCTAGAAATATTGTTTCCAATTTTCTTCAGATTTATGTCTTGATTGTAATTGATTCCAACATTGTTGTGATAGATATTGCCGAAGATTTTCTTGAATAATATCTTCAAAGTATATTTTCTCTATTTTTGAAGCATTTTGCTGAAGAATTTTACTTGCAGAATTTTTAGAAAATATCCCAACAAAAATTCTTAGATATTTGCATATTTAATTCTCTAATTCTTTATTTCAGTTTCCTATTTTGATCCAAAAGAAGCAACTTAGGTTAAAAATACAAAATTAACAGAGATAATAATAAAGGCCCAAATAAACTCAAATAGAAGAATATTAATTAAAACAATGGATTTATTTATTATTATAGTCCAATAATTTATTATTAAAGCTATTGATTGTGAATAAATATATGTTCATCAAATACCATGGGTTTAAGAACCTTCGTAAAATACCATGAGTTTTATTTCCGTAAAATGACTTGTCGTTTGAAATAACCTTCAATTCCATTTCCCACCATCTCTAACAATTCTCCTGACTTTTCTCTTCCACCATAGACACACTGCTCTCCGACACAGGCTCAATTGTAGTTGACGGCAGTCCTAACAAGAAATCACAATTCAGCCACACTTATATCTATTATAGCTGAGAAGAAACACTAAATAAGACACTATCTTCTTCTTACTCTAATATTGATTCTTCCATCACCTTACTGCCCCAACTTGGGTCATAACACTACAAGAAAATCATTAAATAGAAACTAATTTTAGAGACAAAAAATAATTAGTTGTTATAGTGACCAAATTAGAGACCATTTTGAAGACTAAAAAAAATTTGGTTTCTAAATTAGTTTATATTATTGTTAAATGATTTCTAAATTGATATCTAATTAGCTACCAAGATTTTAACTACCAATTATTTAGATTCTAAATTTGTGGATAATAGTGTATGAATATATTTATGAATTTTGACAATCCATAAATAACAATTACCTACATTATATTTATCTACAAATTTTTGTAATAAATAATAATGATTTTTTTTCATAGTGCATCAAACATGTCAAGATACTTCTTGGTGTAATACAAATTCAATGTACATTCAAGATAACTTTATGTATACATAAATTTTAAGAGATCTTCTTAATATAATGTACATTCAAGATAACTTTATGTATACATAAATTTTAAGAATTTTCTTAGTATACGTGAAGATAAAAACACTCCTTATAACATATAATAAGTACATAAAAATGATATGAACTATGACATTAGCTTAAAAGCCACCTTCTAATTCATACACTTTTATGGAAAAAAAAAATAAGAAGCTGCTTCAAAATTTTAGAAAAAAAATAAAGGTTTTATATTTTAGAGAGATAAAATGTTTTAAATAAAATAATAATAAATTTGTTTTATATTGTATATAACCTTTAGAACTTTTAAATTTATAAACCTTTCTCTTTTAAATTTATAAAATCGGTCATATTATATATTTATATCAACTATACGTGTAATAATCGTCATATATTTTAGCACTCATTACATTTGATTGAATTAATTGAGTGTAGTTTGATTATTTATATAATACATTATATTTATTAAAAATTTATGGATCGATCATGTTATGTGTTTGGTATTTGTCTAGGAGCATTTTTAGATGGAATAAGAGAAAATTTGGTTACCCGTTTGAAATATCAGAAAGATATGTAAAGAAGGCAGAAAAATAAACTAACCCTAGCGAATTAAGTCAATTTTGTTTGGAAAAAAGCATGATAAAAACAAGAAAAGGCATATAATAGGCATGCATGCAAAGGCAAAAACTAATGTTATTACATATCACTCTTTGTTTAGCATTTCTATCTTAAGCAATTACCCATTTTGATGAAGCTTTTGACCTTTTGTCCAACACCAAATTGGAAGGGCCAAAGATGAAAATCATTGGTGCCATGAAATCCAACTTTTGTCGCATCTCTCTCCCCCTTTAAAAAACCATATTATCCACTGAACATTTTCAATTGCAGTTCCCAAAACTGCAATTACGACAACCACATTGGGGTTAAGGCCATAGTCATCACAGCCTGTGTTTGACAGATACGTTGACATACATATGAAGCAACCCTTTTTCCCATGAAAAGGTGATTTAAATACACATTTTTTTACACTCAGCATTCACACAATTCAAAATGGCTTCTTCTTCTTGCTGTGCTTCCGTTTCTCTTCTTGTTTCTGTCTTCTTGGCCATAACGACACTCGCATTGGGTGGGAATTTCTACGAAGATTTTGACAATCTCTTTGGAGATGTAAGGGTTGACATAAAAGATGAAGGACAAAGCATGACCCTCACCATGGATGAATATTCTGGCTCAGGCATTGTGTCCAAGAATGAGTACTTGTTTGGACGATTCGACATGCAAATCAAGCTCGTACCAGGAAACTCTGCTGGAACTGTCACAGCCTTTTACGTATGTCTTCCTCCACATTCATTGTTAATATCTTTTCTTTCCACCAAACCCTGCATCAACATAAGATTATATTTTCAATTAACAACATTTCACTTTGTAGAAAGCATGATTGGTTTATGGCAAAGTTGTTGATATCTGTTTGATGTGCAGCTAAGTTCTCAAGGAGACAACCATGATGAGATAGATATAGAGTTCTTGGGAAATTTGACAGGAGACCCTTATCTGCTCTCAACCAATATATATGCAGATGGTGTTGGAGGTCGTGAGATGCAGTACTATCTTTGGTTCGATCCAACCGAGGACTTTCATACTTATTCCATTGATTGGAACCCTAATCGCATAGTGTAAGTAACAAACGGATCATTATTACTACACTAATCTCTTTTGTTTGTTCAAAATCCCTTTATACTGAATCACAAAAAATGTTTTTGCTGTGATTTCAGAATCTTGGTGGATGACATTCCCATCAGGGTTATGCTGAATAGAGAAAGTATTGGTGTTCCTTTCCCAACAAGCAGACCCATGAGGCTTTACACAACTCTGTGGAATGGAGACTCTTGGGCAACAAGATGGGGAGCAGTGAAGCTGGATCTGTCAAATTCTCCATTCGTTGCAGGCTTCAGACATTTCAATTCCAATGCTTGCATTGCAAATGATCAAGATGGTGCTGCAGGATGCAAAGGTTTCAATGGTGGAAAAAGCACTGGTCTTAGTCAAGAGAAAAAGAATGAAATGCAAAGGGTTCTTTCCAAATGGGTGGTCTATGATTACTGTCAAGATTTAAGACGTTATGCACATGGTCTCCCATATGAATGCCGCAGGGAAAATCTCTTAGATCAAATTGAATAGACCTTGCATCAATCATGCATGTTGCATGCACCTCCACATGATTTCATCAATTCAAATGGACATTATATGAGGAAGGAAAACACATGGATTCATTATAAACACCTTTGGATACAAGTTACATAATTCTTTTAATAGACAAACTCTAAAAATATTCTCAAAAACAATTCTACCTTGGATCCAAACAAATTCTATGAGGGAAGATGTTCTTGTTATATTGCATGTAAGGTGTATTGGAATTGCATGAAATGTTGTTAAGGGAATGGATTTGAAGCTATTTATATCCCGTTTCATGGAATTATGTATTCACAATGGTTTGTCTCTTTAATGTTTTTATTTTACCTTTTTTTATAAATTTATAGGTTCACAAGGCTTATTAATTAAATTTTGTTTAGACATTGACTGTTTCAAAGTTTTTTCTTTCAAATTTCAACCACCCCAAAAAAGAAATAGTATATTTCAGAAAACAAAATTGATACTTTTTATACTTTTTTTCAACAAAGAGTATTATATATCTATAATAAAATATTTGAAATATTTCAACCCATATATACTATAGGAGTTTATGTATTTAATTCTTTGATATATTAGTTATCGCCTTGAATAAACAGTATTTCCTTTTTGGGAGAATCACACACAAAATATAAAAAAAAATGTGATCATATAATACTTTCCTTTAATGGTGAGGATAACCATGATAATATACACAATTAGGATACTCAGTTAAATAACATGAGTGAAACTTGGTAATTCTCTCAAGGACACATTGACATATCCAATGATGTAATATGGGAAATAACATATGAGTGAAACTTGGTAATTCTCTCAAGGACACATTGACATATCCAATGATGTAATATTAGGAGGTAATAGAAAAGTGATTGTTCATCAATTTAATTTAAACTTAAAAATTGAATGTAGAAAAAAAAAAGTAAAATTATATAATTGATGATAACATCCTATATAATATGTATTTTGAAAACTAAATTTTCTTCTAGATTGTACCATTTGAATCGTAATATGTTATGGATTGGACAATTTGGATGACACTTTCAAATTAGTTTTATCTTTTAAATTGTACAATCCAAAATATATATATATATATATATATATATATTACAGTAATGGGTGGTAAAGATTGGTATAAAAAAAAAAACAAATGAAAAAGAACTATATAAACATCACAAAACTTACATCAACCACCAATATTCACCACCATCGACCAGTATAAAATTTTTTTATCAGAAAAAAAAAAAGTAAAATTAATACAAATATTTTTTTCTAACACAAGATACAAAGGCTGCTCAAATATATAACCATATATACTACTAACATCTAAGAAAACCAAAATGCCACAGCTAAGCATATTTTTATCTGTAGTTTCAACACTACATAAAAAAACCCCCTTCACCAAGTAGCTTCAAAGTCAATAATCAAAATTGACCTAACCTACAAATCATTAATAAAAAAAACTTATATATAACATTTGATGTGCACACAAAAGAAAACAATTGACATTTGACATACATTATATATCTATTCTTTTACTTTTATCATTTGTTAGTATGATGTATCAATGATAATATATATTCACATTTTCTGTAACAGAATTTAAATTTTTGTATACAGAAGTTATACCAATAGAGCTAAACCATTTATGCATGACCTTCTATTCCAGCAACAACCACTCTTAACCTAAATTCAAGTAAGACTCTCACAAAACCCTCCAAATTTAGCGATAAGCCTCATCAATCTTCTCCCACTAAAGTTACTAAGAGAGTTAGGAAGAAAACCCACCAAGTTATCATTTATTTAATGATTATATATGAAAGTTAGTACAAGAGGATAACTTTAATTATCTTAACTATGTATACAAAGTTGAACGTAAGAAAGTCTTCTGTTGATGAAAATAAGTCTTTACAATAAAGAAAAGTGATAAAAAGTTAATTAAATCAGAATTATTTTAAGTGAAAAATCATGTATATAGAAGCAATGTTTGAAGAACAATGATCTAAAATATATAAAAAAAATCATTCGAGAAAGTATTTATGGATTGATGAAACATCACTTGTTCAATCATTATATATGCTTAAAATCGTTATATAAAAGCTTCCACAATAAGCATACATGAACTCATTTTCATGTTTTACGCCTAAAAGTATACTTCACATATAAGAGCTTTGATTTTATGCTTATTGCCTCTCACTAACTCATAAAATGATTACATTTAATGAATCCTATTAATGAGTAATGAAACTAAAGTTACTTTGATTAAATTGTGAAATTTCTCAAATTTTAGGTCTGAAAAACCCTTAGTTTTAGAGTACCAAAATAAACCCAAATTTTCGGTAAGATTTAACATTGTTATATAAAAGTTGACAGGAATAAATTTACGCCAAAATGTTAAAGAATCAAATCAGGTAAATATTAAATATAATTAGAGGACCAAAATCCTATGATTAATTTTTTTTTAATTTTAAATTAATATTTTTGCATTAATATTTTAACTAATATAAACAAACATTAATCAACAAAATTCTAAAAAACAATGTAAGGTGATGCATAATTTGTTTTTAAATGACTAATTCTAGCCATTCACAAATGTTATCAAACCAATAGAATAAAAAACAATTATCATTTGGAGGAGAGAATATGTTAAGTGAATTTCTCTTATAAAAAAAATAAAATATTTTATAATGAAATAAGTTGTTGGAGTAGAGAATTATAAAAAAAATTAAAATTTTACAATGTGAGTAATTTAATTATTTAAAAATAAATTATTTAAAACTTCATTTAAGTAATAATTTGATATTATTTCATATTACACTGGTGTAAATAAAGCATGCTACAAGAATATATTAAATTGGTTAATTGATAACTAGAATAAATAAAAACGTGATGTCATTTTTGTAAATATTTGATATCCAACTCGTGTAATATGTTTCTGAGAGTTAAAAAAAATTAAAAAAAGATAATTTAGCGTTAGACATATTACATGGTTGATCCAACCGGTGTAATATGTCTCTCAGAGGTAAAAAATAAGTTTTAAAAAAAAGTTTGACACTAGACATATTACACCAATTGGTTAGTCCAACCGGTATAATAGGTTTCTCATAGATAAAAAAAAGTTTTAAAATAATTTTATTTTAATTTTAACTTATTATTTGTTTTACAAATTAAAGTATTTGCTTATATAGGTAATCAGTTTTATTATAATGTATATGGATGAAATGTATTATATTTTAAATTTTGTAATTGTTATATGTTGAACACTTTGGTATTGGGTTTGGAGGTGATCAACCCTCAGACATGTGTATTGTGTTTTATAATATATTATGTTTTAATTTTTTTTAATTATTGTTTTAATTGTTATATGGTGAATGCTTTGGTATTGGGTTCGAGGGGATCGACCATCAATAATGTGTACCGTGTTTTATAATGTATTATGTTTGGAATATAATGTATTATATTTTAATTTTTTAAAATTGTTATATGTTGAACGCTTTGGTATTGGGTCTAGGAGTGATAGACCCTCGAGAATGTGTATTGTGTTTTATAATACATTGAATAAAAATTGAGAGACAATGATAGATAAGTTCTTCTATTACGTAGTCATGGATCGAAGTTGGATAAATGTGAGTTGTATCACTGATGTGTATGAAAATGGTGTTGAAGAATTAGGATCGATTGTGGGTCCTAACCGGTGTAATATGTGGATTGAATGTGACTCTGAAGCACCTATTATACCAATTATGGCATACAACCGGTGTAATATGTTCCTTCTGGGTGCTATATTTTTTAATTATTTTACTCAAATTTTGACACATATTACACTGGTTTTTATAAACGGTGTAATATGTGATTAACATTTTACATCGTTAAGATCTATGTCAATAGAAGTATCGATGTAATATGTCTTCTAGAACTAGTGTAATATGCATTATTTGCACTAGTGTTATCTCCTTTTTTTGTATTTTTTTCTTATTTTACTAATTTGAGAAAAATCAATTTTGATGGAGATATTACTTATTTAAAAGGTTTTCTTAATCAATATTTATAAGATTGTTTTTTTACTAGGCTTGTTAGTATAAAGTCTAACGGATCCTTATTAATCTTGATTAAATGAAGTTAAACAACAAAGTGTAAGCAGAAATATGATTCGTCAGTAAGATGATAATTTGAAAATAAATCATGTGAAACACATAATGTTTTATCTGATAGACGATATAGCATGTGTGAGCCTCATTTGAAAAGCACAGTTTTTATTAAAAAAATACACACATTTTTTAAGTTAACGTTGCACCTAACGAAATTCTTTGAGTTTATTTTGTATTGTAGAAAATGTTCTCATCTTCACGTCTATCCAACAGATTTTGCTTATGTAAACATTGGAAAGACTATCTGTCACATGTGAATATAAGTTTTACTCCATTTTAGATGAAAGTTCTCTCACTAAGGCCTTATAATTTATTTTCACAATCAGAATGTTGTTTAAAGAATATACAAACATTAAAGCCACATAAATTTTCATATCAATAGTCTTCCAAGTTAAAGAAAGATAACGAAGTGGTCAAAAGTCATCAAAATATTACAAATTTGTTGCTCAAAGTTTTTTATGCCCTTAATTTCATAAGAATAATATATGTTCATATAACAAACTAATAGTGTTCTACCCTATATTCGTTAAAAGATGTGTTTCTTTACCTAGTGAACAAAATCCTTATGATTTTTTTATTACTCTCTTTCTTTGTAAAACCTTTAATCAAAAGTAACTATATTTTCTATAATATTTTAGATCTAGTGAGTAGTAATTATTGTTTTAAACAATATTCAAGGTTAAGTTATGAGTATTTATATTCCAAATAATAACTAAGAGTATATATGTTTTAAATAATACTTAAATTTTTAATGATAAATAATTATGTTCAAATAATAATTAAGTTGTTTTAATCAAGAGGGATTAAGATACAAATAAATACTCGCTCCCTTGTACATTTAAATTGTATTTCACATGACTAATTAAAGAAGAAAAAAAATATTCTGATAACATTGATTAATAAAATTTTAACCAATGTTCACTACTACATTTTTCTCAGTATCATTATTCAAAAACTTGATAAAAAAATACAATAATTATGATTAATATCAACCAAAATTATTATTATCAATATGAACTAAAGATAATATTAATTAAGAAAAACTTATAAACTTTAATAAAAGAATAATATCCACCGAAAACTTCACTTAATATTATTTAATATTAAATCAATTTTGTGTTTAGTGGTAGTAAACTAAATATTCAATTCAAGTAAATCAAATAAAATTTAATAAACCTAAATTAATTTTCAAACATCAAACGAAAATTTTAAAAAAAAAAAATATTTTATAATTTTAATTGCTATATTTTTTTCATATTATATTGTTTTTATTATTTTTATTATTATTATTATTATTATTATTATTATTACTTCCAATATTTTTATTCAAATTTAGAATAAAGTATTCCATACTTTTTTAGATAAAACAATTTATGTTCATTAATGCAATACTTAAAATATTTTAAAATATAATTCTAAAAATAATATAATATTGTCATAGTTAAAAATAACCAATGTAAAATAATCTTGTAAAAGAAACATGTTATTACAGATAAAATAAATAATGTAATATAACACAAAATAAAACATTTTTTTCGGTGTCGGTATGTTATTTAATAAAAAGTAAAATAAAAAATTTCCACATCATGTTTAAGAAAATAATGAAGTTGTGTTTTGTAAGTAAATAACAGAATATCAAATTATTTCTTATATAAAAAACAAAAAATAATAATAAATATTGTAAAGACAACTAAAATAATTATAAAAAGTTAAAAATTAGAGCTTACTGAACACCATTTCAAAAAATATTTACAAACGTTACAAGCTACTACAAAATCGTGTTTACTCAACATTAGAAATAAAAGTCAAATAAACTTTTCAATTAAGTAAAAAAAACATAAACACTAATTAAAATCACTAGTGCATAGTCTTGATATATAAAAATGTCATTAATTCTGCAATAAAGAATGATTTTATCAAAACAATAATTTAAATATAAAAGTGTAAAAATGTAACAACAACAATAAGTGATTAAAATTAATCTTTATACTATTTCAATGTATAAAGTTAACAAAAGAAATTCTCTATACTCTACTTTTTTTTTAAATAATCATTATTAATTGAAGAATAGTTCATTTTAAAGTGTTAAAGAATATTAAAAAAATATTATTAATATAATTCCTATTATTATTAAAAAAAAAAGAGAATGAAGTTGAGTATGTCACCTTGAAGTGTCACCTACGTTTTCGAAAACAGAAATAAAACACAGCAACCACGGCGGCACCTCCGGCAGCCACCAGCGGCCACATAAACCCTAATCCTTTCTTCTCTTCTTCATTTCCTCTTTCTCCGTTCCCTATCCTTTCAACAGCCTTCCCTTCCTCTAAATCTTTGATTCTCTGCTTTAGCGTTTCAATCTGTTTCTCTTTCTCGCCAACCTTTTCTCTCATCTCCTCCTCCACGCGAACTCTCTTGCTCTGCTCCTCGCTCTTCCGCACTTCCAGAACGCCGATCCTCCGCTCCAGATCGCGCACCTTCATCTCGCACTCTGCGTTCAGCTGCTTCAAAGTCTTCGTCTCTCTCTCCAGAAACACCAGCGTTCTCTCTTGATCCTCGAGCACGCTGCTCAGCGCCGCCGCCTCTGATCCAGCCTCCTCGGCAGCATTCACCTCTGACTCCAGCTCCTCCGCCTCTCGCCGCAGCGACTCGATCTCCTTCCTCAGGTCCTGGATCTCATCCTTCTTCGACGCATTATCGCGCTCCAGCGCCTCCATCTTCGACACGGCGCCGTTCGCGATATCCATCGCGGTGGTAGAAAGTAAATCGAGGAGATTCAGATCGGTGTGAAGAGTGCTCGTGATTTCTCGGTGGCGAAAGGGAGGAGCGAGGGGAACAGTGGAAAGTAGTGCGAGAGAAACGATGACGAGGTCTCGAGGACGAGCATTTTCCGAGAAATTTTGGGAGGATTTTCAGGGAAAGGGAGAAGAGAATGCAACTTTCGCGCGCTTAGAGTTTCATTCTGTTATGCTTTTCTTTTTCCCTCGTGAAATGTTGGATTTAAACGTCAAAAACCTTATCTAGCTGAAACTTTATTTAATTAACTTTTATAGAAAAATAAAAATAAAAACTCTTTTAAGGTTAAATTAATTTATTATAAGTTAAACATCAATTTTTATAGAAATTTAATGAGATTTTATTTAGGAAACATTGGGTGTAAGAAAAATAAGATATTCCAGAAACTAACAAATAAAATTTAGTAAAAAATATTTACATAAATTTCCTCTTAATTATTTGATACATTAAATAATTTAATGAACATAACATGCTATTTTTTTATATTCCAAAATTTCATTTTAACTTACAAAGGTTATATGTCACCTCATGAGAACTATTTTTTAGAAAATTTTACCAAAATTCATTTATGAGAAACATTGTTTACTATTTTTTTTTAAACTAAATCAAATGTAATAAACATGTCCAATTTAAAATTAAAAGAAAAACTAAATCAAATATATTCTATCAAATGCCTCCTTAAATATTGAATTAATCTCAATTTCACACATTCTCATGACTCCCTTAGTAAATTGTCTTCTATTTTAGTAATTTTGACTTTACTTCTCGTTAAATATTTTACTTTTCCTATGATTTTTCTAAAACCTAAAATCACTATTTTAATTCTCGACTTTATTTTAAATTAAATTGAAAATTTTAAAGATCTTGTAATGACTCACTATCGTAAAACTAGTGTCACCGTTGGAGTACAGTATCGTTTATTAAACACAAACAATAATTGACCCATGACAACATAGGCCAAAATAAATAATTTAATTTTTTCAGGAGTGAAAAATTAAAGACCAAAAAACAAAACTTGTTCATTTAAGTTGTTTATATTTTTTATTCTCATCAAAGCCAATATTTGTTGAGGTATATGAGATGCTAGTTTTGTGAAATCCAATTAGTCCATTTAGAAGTACAAACACTCCAGATATTTGTTTCAAGGATGTGTCTTCACTGCACACACCAAAACTGAGGTTGTGGGGATTAACTTATAATACAGGTCTAAATTTCTTTATCAAAAGTCTCTTGATAGCATAGTTGTAACCAAAATTCATACCTTTATAGAACAGAGAAAGCTAACACTTTTTTAGGGAAGAACTCCCTCTAAGCTCCCTCACTCCCATTTTATACAAACCATCACCAAGACAACAGCTCTCTTGTCCTAAAAATGTCCTTTTTCTGCAGAGATTTCCTCCCCCCCTGGTCAAATTATTCACAAGAAAAACACCCTTCTTCTAGAACATTCTTGTCATACCATACTGAACAGGACCTACCTTTCTATGAGCAGGGGCACCAGCTGCAGCACTGTTTCCACCATATGTCTTTGGCTGCAACAAGTTTGTATCTATGACTATTTGATCACCTTGCTCTAACTTGTTAACTCCTGCCCTTGTCATAAAAAAGGGATTTGTATCAATATTAATAGCTATCTCAGGTGCCATCTTGGGATTAACTCCAACTTGTTCTTGTGGATGTGTTGCTTGCGAAGGCACACTCTTGCCAGCTTCTGTTGCTGCCCTTTCTTGGTTTCCACTGCTAGATCTCTGATGATAATAGTAAGCTGGGGGAACAGGTTGAGTAGGAAGCACAGAACCTCTGACAAACGACCTAGGATTATAAGAATCCTTGACAATGTCATCGAAGTCGTATGGAACAACTGGCCCCACAACTTTACCAGGTTTTGCTGGAAAAAAAAAAAGAGATTATTAGGCCTTGTTTGTTTATTGTTTCAAAAAAGGGTTTTCGATTTTCTATAATATAGTAACAAAAGGTGGCTCCTAGAAGATGATACTGCATTGAAGGATGAGAAAACATTCATCAGTTCTTTCCAAATTTTGGCTTAAAAAAAATACACTTGTTCCGAAAACAAATTTCAAAACTAAACAAATTTTGGATAAGGAATTGATTGCTGAATAATGTGAAATTAATTGCTGAATAATGTGAAATGGTTTCAAAACACAAAAGGTAGAAGGGAATCAAACATTCCCTTAATTATTAATCAATGATTATGCATGTAAACTTAACAGATAACAATGATAACAACCCCATACCTAGTGGAATTCTTTGTGGTCCCTGCATTGACCTTGGCACTAGAATTTTTGCATCTCTGGAATTCCTGTTGCATTCCTCAGCAGTTGGTCGGTTTTTGCTGGCAGCAATGTTTGTTTGATCTTTTGGGTGTATTGTATTTGAATGTACAATGGTTGACCTGTCAATAAGTCAAAAGCAAGAGAATATAATCAAACATATTATGGTCTCCTTAAAATCAACATGAATCATACAAATTATTAATAGTTCCTCCATTCCCTTTTAATTGTCATACTTTTGAACGATTTTTGTTTCTATATATATATATATATATATATATATATATATATATATATATATATATATATATATATATATATATATATATATATATATATATATATATATTTTTTTTTTTT
>Ga0123342_1006264_pt1 | contig 16619 bp, 15 predicted proteins | sample Turbeawhitnodule_FD_89960 | JGI IMG/M metagenome (GOLD analysis project Ga0123342, IMG submission 89960) | Root nodule microbial communities of legume samples collected from Mexico - Turtle bean Mexico white nodule | ecosystem: Host-associated > Plants > Roots > Nodule | place: Mexico: Nepantla... | reverse complement strand
TTTGTGCAACCTGTATCCAAATACTAAGTCTGATTGTTTGGAGTTTCATTTGATGTGGCTGCCATTAGTACTGCATGATCCTCTTCATCTTGTTCGTGATTACTATCTTCTTGAGCACAATTGGTAACATGATTATCACATTTTGATTTGCACTCATTTGCATGGTCGCGTTTATGGCAATTATAACACTCAATATTTGATTTATTATAAATTCCTCCTCGTTCCCCGCGTCAAGAGTTATTTGAACGTAGATTGTGATTGAAATCAATGTTGTTTTGCTCAACACCTCCATGATTTTGGCCACCACGACCTTTACTACAATAAGTACCATGTTTATGATAGGAGCTACCGATTGAGGCTTGTGATTGTAAAGCTTGTTCAATTGGTTTTTCAATCTTATTGTCATTCATACGTTGTTCATGTGCTCGTAGGGAACCAGACAATAACCTTACTGTCATTTTTTAAATGTCATTGACCTCTTCAATTGCGGCAACAACATGTTCAAATCTGGGAGTTAAAGATCTCAAAATCTTCTCCACCTTTGCTTGCTCCGAATGTGTTTCACCATTGGTCTTCATCTGATTTGTTAAGGCAAAAACTTTATGTATATAAACATCAACAGTCTCTGTGGTTTCCATCTGCAGCAGTTCATATTGGCGTCTTAGGGTTTGAAGACGCACCCTCTTGATCTTGTCATCACCTTTATAATTGGTTGACAAAATTGTCCAAGCCTCACTAGCAGTTGTTACTCCTTCTATCTGCTCAAACGTCTTGTCATTCATCCCTTGATGGATGAGATACAAAGTCTTATTGTCCTTCTTCTTCTGATCACGATGCGTTACTCGTTGCGCCTCAGTTGCATTAGAAGCTAATGCAGACAGTCCACTGTCAACGACATCCCATAACTCATGATAATCAAACAAAACTCTCATATGCACACACCACCGATTGTAATTTTTTCCATCAAGGATGGGGACTGATAATTGGGTAGAATTCATGATAACAGACTGGCTCTAGCTAATACCAGTTGTAGGAACTAATTGAAGGAAATAGGAAATAAGAGAAGTCAAAAGGTTGTAGAAACTGATTGAAGGTAATTGCACAAGATTGCAAAACTGTTGAGTTGATCTAATTTATTTTGATTTACTTCAATAATATATATAATAAAAATTACAATTACTGGAAGTTACAAAATAAGAATACTAACGGCCCTATAAACTGATCATTAATGTAATAATAACGGTATAATAGTTTAAGGGTAATAAAGTCAAAATTAATAATAATAAAATCATAATTAATAACCAACAATAATAATATTTAAATATAGTATTATTATTTATTTATATGTTATTTTATATTATTTTTCAAATTAGAATAATAATTATGTGTCTACATGTATTAATACTTTAAAAGTGTATATATTTAATAAATTATTTTATTAGTCAATTTATTTGTTTGATTGAAATTCAAATTTCATTTAAAATCAAAATATTATTATAATTTTTTTTACCCACATCTACCCATGTATATAAAAAAAATATTATGAGACCATTTACCTAATTCATCTAAATAATAAAAAACTTAATTCAATAAAAAAAATTAATTTATTCAAAATTTATATTTAAAAAATTATTTTTCACTAATTTAAAAAATATTTTTTATAAGAGTTAATCCTCAAATCTAGAGGACGAACCAATCAAATAATCTCACACTTTATACGTGGAATAGACCAACTCAATCCATATTTAACGACATTGTCATGAGGTTCAGACACTTCTCTTAAATGGGCGTATCTGTGTCGGACACACGTATCTGTGTCGACACTCGTACGACACTCGTAGGACACTTATCGGTGAAGCGTTCAATTCAAAAAAATATTTGTTGGATTTTTGAAAATTCTAACACGGTTCTAACACAATTTTAAAAGGTATAAGTACAATAATTTTCTAAAAACTCAAATTTATTGTATAAATTTTTATTATGATTATAAAAATAAGGAACAAATTCTTTTGAACCAGCCATGAAAAATATCTTCCTGCTCCCAAAAGAATATGAAACATGCTTTTGCACATAAATATTTATTTTCAATTTATATAATATATAGATTTGTGTCCCATGTCCTACATTTTAGAGATTATACGTATCTCTGTGTCCGTATCTGTGTCGTGTCAGTGTCCGTGTCCGTATCTGTGCTACATAGATTTTTATAATTTTACATAAAAATATGGTTAAAAAAAAACACTGGGTGCAGGAATTAATTGTCTAACTGTTTTTAGTTTTATAAACATAATCAACTTTATTAATTTTACAAACTATAAAAAAATAACCCACTATGAATAAAAAATATTATAAAAGTTATTTTTATGTATCACATTTTTAAAGATACAAAAGTTGGACACGTAAATGTAGAGATTATGTATTTCCACTAATTAATATATATATATATATATATATATTTAAAAAAATTGAAAGCAATATACATTTTCTTATGTCATGATTTATTTTATTATCTTTCATTTTTTACAGATATATTAGAGATTATTTATTTTTTACAGATATATTAAAATACTTCGTATTTTGTAAAAAATAGATGTTATTTTATATTATTTTTTTATGTGAAAGAATTAAAGTGTAGTATTGTTGTAAATTTCAAACTGACTAAAAATAAGATTAATTTATGGAATATAAGTGAGCGGTAAATCTCATCTTATCAAGTTTGTTTTTGTATAAGTTAAGCTTAAAATTCATTTTTTATATAGTATTAGAGTTATTCAGAGTTTATCTTAGTCAAAAATTTTGTTTATTGTGTCCCATATCGTAGTCGACCTCTGAACATGTGTTGAAGATCTCACAACGATTAAAAATGAAATCAATTTATAATATATAAGTGGGCACAAGTATTACTTTATCAAACTGATTTTGTGATAATGAATTAGATTTAAAAGTGAATTGTTAATTTGTATAAAGTAATTTATGTGAGCTATTATAAAATATTAATATTAAAAATAATTGAGTAACAAATTTCAATCTTAAAATAAATATATTTATTCATTCACAAAGTAGAAAAAAAAATTTAGTATATATATATATATATATATATATATATATATTATTAAGAGTACAATAATAAAAGAATATAAATAGTTTATAATATAAATTTTTTAATATCTAAAAAGAATCTTAAAAAATATTTAAAGATGTCATCTTCATAAGTGTACTGTTTGACCTCTTACAAATAAGGGGAGTAGTTAATATTCATTAAACAATATGGAAATATTTCAACCTCAAATCCATTGAGATGACATTATTAGGATCAATCACTGCATTTGACGTATTGTTCGTTTTTGAAGTTTAGAGTTTCATCACGATTTTGTCTTTAAAAAGCGCCTCAGAAGGTTAAGAGAGGAATGTGTATTTAAATTATTCTCAATCTCGACTCCTAAGCAATGTGAGACTATTGGACGTACCGGAACAAACCCTAAGTCAAGGGCTAAGGGAACGAGAATTTATTTTTAGAACCACTTTTCCATTTCTTTGGAGAACAGGAATTTATCTTTAAAACCTTGTCAATCCCCACAAATAACTTTAATGTTCTGACTCGTTGAGATGATATCACTATAGTCAATCACCGTATCCGATATATTATCTGATTTGAAACTTGAAGCTTCGTTACAATTTTATCTTTATAAAACATCTTAAAATATTTAAGAAAAAAAAATGTGTCATTGACTCCTAAATAATGTGAAACTATTGAGACACCGAAACAATAAATAACTCATTTAATTCCTATGGAAATTTGCCCTTATATAAGCTCATTACCACAAAAGAATTAGTACAAGTATATTAGCTAGTAAAGTTTGATAAGGAAAAAAAATATTGAATTATCCTATAACAAATAGAATCTTGAATCAATCCGTCCTTCAAATCTCCTTTATTAATTGCAATAATAAAATGTCTAAACAGAATTGCAAGAAGATCAATTGACCTCTCGATAATCATAACACGTGAATAGAATTTTTTTTACGAGTGATGGGTCATGCGCATCCACTTATTAACAGTTTGGTAGAATAATTAGTAGCTCTAAGATGTTTATGAAATATAGAGTTCTGCAAAGTGGCTAAATTCCTTCAATTAATCTAACTCACCACAGGAATGAGTTGGGCTAGGCTAAAACAAATTATAAATATTCGTATAGGTTGAAATTGAATTTAGCTCATTAAAACTTTTACTCACTAACCTATCATAAAAAAACAAAAATAAAATATACTCACTTCACGAATTTTCATTCTCCTCCCTATTTTTTTTTTCTCCACTTATCTCTTTTAAGTTTGTAGACTCTAAATTATTATAAATAAAGAACTGAGATAAAATAAAGGAGAAAAAAAAGGAAAACAATGGATATGAAAAAGAATATTTCTTCTATTTTCTTTTCCTTACTTAGATCAAAGTAAAAAGTTTGAATATATACAAGCGGTACACTCACCCCAGATCTAGTTAAAGAGATATAATGTAAATAAAATACAATAAAGGCTAGAATAAGAAAAGACAAATTAAAGGCTAGACATAAGCACAAAAAGAAACAACTATGAATCAGAAAAGACAAAATTAATATTAGCTTTCATCTAAAAGCTTTGTATCCATATCCTTTGTTAGTCCCCTACAAGCTAGGGAACAAATATTGATGAGACCCAGTTTGGAACAAATACTCTTGAAAGACTAAGGACTTAAGGCTTTGGTGGCTTTGGTATAAATGTCAGCCAAATGCTCTGTGGTAGAAATGAGAAGTAAATGTATGAGACCCTTCTTCAATTTTTTCCTAACAATGTGACAATCTATTTCTATGTGTTTTTTCCGTTCATGAAACACTGGATTTGTTGCAATGTATCTTGTTGAGTCATTTTCACAGTATAAAAGAGATGGTTACTCAAAAGGAACTTTGAAATCTTGAAAAAGATAAGTTAGTAATTGAATTTCACATGTAACAGTGGTAATTGCCCTCTATTCAGCTTCATAGGAACCTTTGATATTGTTCCTTGCTTCTTTGATTTCCAGGATATGAGGGAATTCCCAAGATACACACTAAAATTAGTCATTGATTGTCTTAAATCACTACAGGTGCCCCAATCACTATCACAAAAGGCTTTTAAATGAGCAGAAGTTTTGGAAGAGAAAAATAAAGCAAGACTTGAAGTTCCTTTAATATATCTTAGAATTCTAATATTATAGTAAGTAATTGCAGGCTTAGCAAGAAATTGAGAAAGTTGTTTCACATAAAAGGTTATGTCAGGTCGGGTATTAGTGATACACATAAACCTTCAAGTCAATCTTCTATAGGTTTGAACATCCGTGAAAGGAACACTTTCAGTAGAAGATAATTTTGCATGATTATCAATTGAAGTAGGTGCAAGTTTGCAGGCTAAAAGACCCACATCTGTTAACAATTCCGGTGCATTTCTTTTATTCATTATTATCCCTTTCTTGCTTCTTGCTATTTCAAGACCAAGAAAATATCTTAAATTCTCAAGATCCTTAATCTTGAAGGTTTGATTTGCTCAATCTCCTCTTTATTATTTCCTGCCAATATTATATCATCCACATACACCAATAATGTTGTAAAAGATCCTTTAGAAGAATTAATGGATAATGAATGATCATTCATAGATTGAGTATATCCTATAGAACGCAAAAAGGATGATAGTTTGGCAAACCACTCTCTATTGGCTTTCTTAAAGCCATATAAACCCTTTTGTAGTTTAAAAACTTGTCCTGGTTGAATAAAAGTCAATCCTGGAGTAGCAACCATGTATACATCTTTTTTCAACTCTCCATGTAACAATGCATTGTTTATGTCTAATTGTTTCAATTCCCAATTATAGATAGAAGCTAGAAAAAGAAACAACCTTATGGCGGTCATCTTTGCTACTAGAGAAAAAGTATCAAGATAGTCAATGTCTTCTGCTTGTGTGGATCCATTTGCTACTAGCCTTGCTTTATACCTTTCAACTGTCCTATTAACCTTATATTTTATTTTGAATATCCATTTGTGGACCTATGGTTGTTTTTTCTTTAGGCAGAAGAGCAGTCTCCCATGTTTGATTTGACTCCAAAGCAGATATATCACATTGTATAGCTTTTCTCCAACACTCATGTTTCACAACTTCAGAATGGTTTTTTCATTTTGGTACTCATTTGGACAAGTTGTTCTGATTCAGAATTTTGTTTGGTGTCATGATCTTCATTGAGGTTTTGGTCTATATGGGAACAAACTTCCTTTGAAACCTCAATGTCTGACTCACGATTATTATTACTGTTATTTTCAGCATTATCACAAGATGCAAAAATGACTTGTGATGGCTGAATCAAGACAAATTGATCTTTAGTAAACAACATTTGATCATAAATGTTAGGACTGTTAGTTTCATTGCTAGTATCTTGAATCCTTTGGTATGGAAAAATATTTTCATAAAAGACAACATCTCTAGACACAAAAATTTCAATAGATTTAATATTCAACAGAACACATCCTTTTGTCCCTTTTTTTTTATAAAAAGCTTTCATGTTAGGCATCACTATGCTACTTGACATCTTAGCTAGGCTGACACCTCAAGTAACAACAATCATTTTTCATCACATTAACATTATTAAAAAAAATAAAAAGAAAGAAAATACAAAAATATGGGGGGATTAGACTAAAACCCACATGTTAACAAAAACGACACATAGGTAGACTATACCTATTAATAAAGAATTCTAAGAACAAACTAGATGGAAGCCTATTATACCAACTTTTGTCCCCCTTTTAAAACCAATAAAACCACATTTTGATGCCCCTGGATCAATTTTTTTTTTTTTTGTTGACAAAGTACTAGCATAGCACAAAGATCCAAACACCTTTAATCCATTAAAATATGTAGTTTTGTAAAGCATTTCATGAGGAAAAGAATAATTTAAAACAGGTGTTAGAAGCATGTTTATAATATGCGCAACATGTATCATAGAGTATGACCAATACATTTTTGGTAAATGAGATTGTATCATGAGAGCTCTTGCTACATTTAGTATATGACCATGTTTCCTTTCAACTATGTTATTTTGTTGTGGAGTATTGGCACATGATGTTTGATGCACTATTCCTTTGTTAACAAATAAATTAGTCATGAAAAATTCAGTCTCATTATCACTTCTTATTATTTTTATAACTATCTCAAATTGTGTTTGAACAAAAACAACAAAATTTTCCAAAGTCTTGACAACTTCAAATTTTTGTTTTAAAAGAAAAATCCACGTGTACCTCGAATAGTCATCAACTATGGTCAAAAAATATTTATGACCATGAATTGATGGTATTGAGTATGGTCCCCATGCATCTACATGAATCAATTCAAAATATTTTTTAGATTTAGATGTACTAATGGGAAATGCAAGTCTTTTTTGTTTTGCAAAATGACAAATGTCACAAACAATTGATTTGTTATATTTAACAAAAGGAAATTTAGTCATTATAATATCAATACATTTGTTAGAAACGTATTCGAAAATGCCAAAGGGTTTCTAGATCACTAGCACTGACATTAACACTATTGATGGTATGTGCATATTTGATGGGTTTGATTTGAAGTTTTTGATAGAATGGGAACCTGAATATAAAAAGTCTATCTTGCATCTTAGCTGAACCAATTATTTTCAAGGAGCTCTTGTCCTAAATGTGACAACCATTAGAGTCAAAGGTAAGAACACAAGATAAAATATCAATCAATTTTGCTACTGAAAGAAGATTAAAATTGAAACAATGAATATACAGAACTTTGTCTATGACATGATTTTGATTGAGAAAAACAGTTCCAGAATTGGCAATGACTTGATTTCCATTTGGTAATTTGACATAAATAGGATTAATTTGATGATATGAAGTGAAATGAGGTAAGGATGAACAAATGTGGTCAGTATCACCACTATCAAGAATACTAGAACTGAAGGAAGAAAGAAATTTATTACCAGATTGTGTTGTCATGTTGGAAAGAACTTTTGTCTTTGAACTAACATGATAAGGAGAACACAAATTTTGTGAAGGATCAACATCCCATGAGTAAATGTAGCAACTAGAGCTCTAGAGAGCTCTAGTACCATATTATGAAGTGGACTTTAAGCTTAACTCAATCTCATAAAATTGACTTATAAGGTGAGGTTTGCACCTACTTGTATACTATAAAATGTCTTAATCTCTAGTCGATGTGGGATTTCCAATAACAAAATAACTTACTTAATTAAAAATTTTCTAAATTTCAAAAATCAATTTAATGAGATATAATTTAGGATTAAACAGTATTAATATAAATAACTAAACTATAAATTTAAAATATAAAATTAAATCAAATATGTTTAAAATAGAGTTTTAAAAGAAATATGGTATAATGTTAAGAAAATTATATTAAAAGTATTACAAGTAATGCATAATTTAAAAAATATGTAAGTATAACACTAAACTCCGTTGAGATAACATTTTAAAATTAGTTAGAGGTCAAGTCAGTTTAATAAGACAAGACCCGTCACAAACAACCCTAATAATTAGAATCAGATTCAATCATTTTAGAAAAAAAAAAGCAATAAATGAATTCAAAGTCTAGATAAAGTATTCATCTACCAAAACATGTGACTATGAACACATGAATAATTAAGCGTTTTAAATTTATTTATTTTAATCATGATAGGTATGAAATTTTCATCAATATACACAAATTATTATTATTATTATAATTAATATTAATTAAATATGCTATCTTAATCTATATTCCTTTTTTACCATTATAAATTGCATAAATTATTTCCCTTCAAATATTAAATAAGTCAAATTATAATTAAAAATTATGAAAACTAAGTTAATATACTATTAGAAAAAGTTACATTTCAACTATCAGTTATAATTTTTTACAATTTTTGGTAAATTTTGTATATAACAATAGTGAATATCACAGTAAAGTAACCTTCGAATTGGTAATATATAAAAAATTAAAATCATATATAATTATTTAATAATTCAAATAGGTTTGATAAATCATAGCCTTCACAAATAGTATATACTTTATGATATCAAAATCTTAATACATAATCTTTTTAACTTTGTCGGCTAACGTCTTCATGTCTGCATCTGGTTTCAAGAGCGGTCGGTTGTTCCACAATCCAACTCACTGCAATATTTAATTTTTATATATCAATTTTATTTGTTTTTTATTTTTCATAATTAATTTAAGTGATAAAGTAAGATTATTTTTGCCTATAAAAAATTATTGCTTTACTATTTAAGGAACAAGTCAAATTATATGCGTATGAGATATATTACTAGCATTCTAATCTCAGCAAATATTTAAATTGCTTTATCTTATTTTAAATATTAATTAATATAAAAAAATATTTAATCTGACACCTAAACCTGAGGATAATCGGATAAATATAATAAAATTTGTTTAAAGTTATACTAAAATATAATTTTATTTGAACGAAATAGCTTTACTTTCGTCCCCTGTACTACTTTAACATACCTTATAACGAAAAATACTTTGCTTAAAACCAAAAATTTAAAATTCTGAATTAATTCTTATAACTTTTATATGCATATTCTATTAATTAACACTTAAATAAATAATCCAATTTTTTCTCAGTTAAAAATACACATAATTTCATGTAACATATATAGAAGCATTAATAAACCCACTACTGCAACCGCCTCCTAATATAAGGAAAAGTTTCTTTTGACAATGGAATTCTCATTCTCTATCTCTCTCTGAAAATATAGAAAAAAAAATCACATTCATTTTGACAATTAATTATAATAAATAATATTTAAATTAAAAATAAAATAGTTATAATTAAAATTATAATTTATGAGGTTGTTAAACACATATGTTTTATTATTTAAGGTGTTAAAGTATCACCAATCCACTCCAAGAAAACGGAGGATTAATTAAAGAGTCTGTTGATCAAGAGAAGAACGTTAATTGCTTTGATCAAATTTACGATAGATAAATGTAAAAGAAAAATTGTATGGACCAAAAGAAAAATTGCATGAGCTGATCCAACGCGTGGTAGACGCCAAGAGAAAGTGAAAGATAAAAAAAAACAATATGTGTCGACTAAGTTAATGCAAACAGAAATAAATTAATTATTCTGAAAATTCTCGTAAAGATATGCATTGGCCTAGCCGACAGTATAGTCGTTGTTTTGGGCATGCGTCAGATTGGCCGACTTAAGTTTTGTGTCAGGTTTTAACGTCGTTTTGTATCGGTCTGAGCCAACGTAAAATTATTAATAAATGTCAGCTCCATCTCCTCACACTCAGTTTCTCTCAAAATAAAAAACCCCAAATTCAAAACCTAATTTGTTCTCTCTGTGCAACTCTCTCCCTTCGCTGCTTCCTCTCGCAACATACTCCCACTCTACCGGTCCCTCCACTCTTTCGCGTCTTCTCTCTTTCGCTCCCTCTCCCTGACATGTTCTCCTCTCTCGCGACTTCTATCTTTTTCTTTCCATAATCTCGAAACAATAAACGAACAACTTATTTTTTTTATTTGAGGTCCATTTAGTATCTTAGGCGAAGCTCTGCCGAAGGTCCTTCTTCGGTTTAAACGTACTTTGGTTTTGGATTGGTGAAAGGTACACACACTACAAGAGATAAAGAGATAAAACAAATATACGAATTTTTTGACTTAAGAAGAGAAAACACTACAAGAAAATCATCAATTAGAAACCAATTTTAGAAACAAAAAATAATTAGTTGCTATAGTGACTAAACTAGAGATCATTTTAGAAACTAAAAAAAAAATTGGTTTCTAAATTAGTTTCTATTCTTGTTAAATAGTTTCTAAATTAGTATCTAACTAGCTAGCAAGGTTTTAACTACCAATTATTTATATTCTAAATTTGGTAGTAAAAACTTTGGTTTCTAATTAGATATCAATTTAGAAACTATTTAACAATAATAGAAACTAATTTAGAAACAAAAAAAAAAAAATTAGTGTCTAAAATAATGTCTAATTTAGTCACTATAGCAACTAATTATATTTTGTATCTAAAATTGGTTTCTATTTCATTAGTTTCTTGTAGTGAGATGAGAGGGTGATGTGTGGTTAAGAAGATGTGCATGTATTATATTTGTTTGGAATTAGATGTATAATGATTTTTTTAGTCACCATAGTGGGCAGATTTTTATGTTTATTTAATTTTAAATTAATGATAATTTATGTCAATTACTCGTAAAATAAAGGATGTTATATATATATATTGATTTATTAGTATATTGGAATTCATTATTACAAAGGATTTATGGATCACCCTAAGGTTGATTATTTGTTTTTATAATTAACAAATATAATTGTAGAAATTTTATGTGCACCATTAATTTTACTTATATACCCAAATGTAGTATGTGATTCTGATTGGTACATGTTTTAATTATTAGATGTTATAATTATGTTAGCATCATGTGTATGTTGTATGTTGATGTATCACCTAAAGGAGAATGTCAATATACATGAATTGTTGTTTGAATATTATGTTTAAAACGTGTTTATTACTCAAAACTTATGTGAAATGTCAGTATGAAGTATTGCTTCCCTATTTGATGAGTTCTTGTGTATTGTTGGTATAATTTTAGTGGGTTTAATTTCTCTTTCTAGAATAAGTAACTCATATTACACCTTGATGTTATGGATATTGATCTCGTTATATCAGAAGAGAAACTTGTTGTTATTACTGACTCTAGCAACAATGAAAAGAAAGCCCATCATAAAGCTTGGGAAAGATCAAACATATCAACTTAATGTTCATGAGGATGATTGTCTTAGATAGTATTAAGATAACTCTTCCAAAACCTGAAACTGCCAAATATTTTGACAACTAATAAGTATATTGACCACCATGAAGTTTGATGGGTCACGTACTATGCATGAACATGTTATTGAAATAATCAACATTGCAACAAGACTTAAGACCTTGGAAACGGTTGTGAATGAGAACTTCCTTGTACAATTTATTTTGAATTCATTATTGTTTTAGTATAGCTTGTTTCAAATTGCCAAAAAAATATCATGAATGATATGAATTGTATAATATGTTGGTTTAGGAAGAAATGAGGCTTAAAAATCAGGGAAGTAACTAAATTCATTATGTAAGCCATCAAGAAAATAAATGAGTTGGAAAGAAATTTGTGAAGAAACGTGATAAGGGCAAAGGGATGTTAAAGTTAATCAAGTATCAATGAAAGTTCTGATGAAAGAGTTAAAGGGCAATAATTACCATTTATGTGAGAAATCTGGACATTTTTAGAAAGATTTTCCAAAACGTAAGGCTTGGTTCGAAAAGAATGGTAAGCTTAATGCTTATGTATATTTTGAATAAAATTTAGATGAACTTCCCAAAAATACACGATGGATTGATTTTGGATGTACGAGTCATGTTTCTAATACGATGTAGAGATTCTTTATGATCCAAACCAAAAGGCCAAATGAAAAATTTAACTTCATGGTGAATAGAGCAAAGCTCTAGAGGAAGCAATAAGGACTTATCATTTAATATTTGACATTGAAGATCATTTTGATTTATTAAAAATCCTTTATTTACCTAGTTTATCTAGGAATTTGGTTTCGTTGTCTAAAATGATGTTATTAGATACTTTTTTAATTTTGGTAATGAATGTTTCAATTTGTTTAAATATAATCATCTCCTTCGTATTGATATTCTTTGGGATGATTTATATGCTTAAAAGTTTATGATTTTGCATTATAATGTTGTCATTAAATGTAACTTAGTGAATGAACGCTCTGCTTTCTTATGGCATAAACATTTAGGTCACGTTTCTATAGAAAGGATGGAAGGATTAATAAAGAATGATTGTCGTAGCGTGTAAGGAGAATATCTTTGGACGTTCGACCACAAGTTTGACGAGAACAATACACAATACACAATGCTAAGTACATTACAAAAATTTGTGTATAAAAAGCATAATAAAATAATAATAGATATGGTTACGAGTATGTTAAGTAATTCTTTTCTACCCATATTTTTTATGGATGTATTCCTTGAAAACTATCATGTATTTGTTAAACAAGATTCCTGGTAAGGTACACCAAATATAAAGCATCTGAATGTTTGGGGTTGTTAGACATAAATAAGGGTTAATCCACAAGAAAAGAAACTGGATGCAAGAACTATCAATGATATTTCATTAGTTGTTCAGAAAAATCAAATGGTGTGTATTTTATTGTTCTAATCATAGTATGTGAATTGTTGAAACTAGAAATGCAAGGTTAATTGAAAATGGTGAAATCAATTGAAATTTAGTTCCACGAACAAGTGAAAATTAAAGAAGATAAATACATGCTCCTTTAACTTGTGACTCTACAATAAAGTGAGTGTTCCTTTAATTATTTTGACAAATCAAAATGAAGAATAACAATGTTATAATAGCCAATGATTCAAAATCAACCTATTGTAGAAGAACCACAAGAAGTAGTATTAAGTAGGTTTCAAAGAGTAAAGAGATAAGCCATTTCAAATTAATATGTGGTATATCTACATGAGTAAAGAAAGTGACTTAAACATTAGTGAAAATGATCCAATTTCGTTTTCACAAGTTGTAAATTGTGATAATTTTGAGAAATGGTTAAATACTTTGAAAAAAAAAAATTGAAGTCCATGGAACATATTGATGTCTGGAACCTTGTAGAATTGTTAGAAGGATCCAAGAAAGGTTTTAAGTGGGTCTTTAAAAATAAATGTGACTCTCTTGACAATCTTGAACATTATAAGGCTAAACTTGTATTTTAGTCAGAAAGATCGTGTTTAACTATAAAGAGACATTTTCACTTGTCTCACGAAATAATTCCTTAAGGATTATCATGACATTGATATCTCATTATGACTTTGATTTACATCAAATGGATGTGAAATTGGTTTCTCTTAATGAAGATTTAGAAGAGAATGTTTATATGGACCAACCAATGTAGTTCTCAGTTGAAGAAAAGGAACATATGGTGTGTAAATTAAAGAAATCAATATACAAACTTAAACAAGCTTCCTACTAATAGTATTTGAAGTTTAATGATACTATTGTTTATTTTGGATTTAAAGAAATAGTTGTGGTGTATATATCTAAATATTAGTGGGAGTAAAGTTATTTTTTAAAAATTTTAATGTTGATGATATCTTGTTGGTAACTAATGATCTTGGTCTTTTTCATGAGACTAAGAAATTTCCCTCAGGTAACTTAGAAATCAAAGATATGGGTGAGGTAAGTTATGTGATAGGAAAGTGAAATATTCCAAAAATAGATATGAAGGAATGTTATGCTTACCCCTGAAAGCTTATATAAATAAAGTACTAGAGAGGTTTACGATGGAGAAGTGCTCAATGTCACCTGTTCCAATTCATAAAGCAAACAAGTTTAGTCTTCTTCAATGTGTTAAGAATGACTTGAAACTAAATAAATGAAAGTAATTATGTATGCATGTTTTTCCAATTCATAAAGCAAACAAGTTTAGTCTTCTTCAATGTGTTAAGAATGACTTGAAACTAAATAAATGAAAGTAATTATGTATGCATGTTTTGTTGGGTGTATTATGTATGCTCACACTTTACTTAACTAGAGATAAGCTTTGTATCTAGAATGTTAGGATAATATCAAAGTAATATGGGAATGGAATATTGGAAAGCTGCAAAGAAAGTTATGAGATATCTACAAGGTACAAAGGATTGTATGCTTACGTATAGGAATCTTGAAGTGATTGGATATTTAGACTTTGATTTAGCTGGATGTGTGAATACTAGGAAATCCATTATGGACTATGTATTTCTTTTAGCCAAAGGAGAAATATTATGGAGAAGTGTAAAATAGTTTGTTGTTGTTGCATTCAATATGGAAGTTAAATTTGTAGAATGTTTTGAGGCTACAATTTAGGCTAATTGGTTGTGGAACTTTATTCCAAGGCTTAAAATTGTTGACGGTATTACTAGGCTACTGAAAATGTATTGTGGTTTCTCCACAACATTGTTTTTCTCTAAGAATGACAAGTACTCTAAAGGTGCTAAGCATATGGAGTTTAAATACTTTGTCATGAAAGAGGAAATTCATAAACAATCAATAGAACATATTAGCACAAATCTTATGATAGCTAACTCTTTAACAAAGAGTTTAGTGCCCAAAATATTTACTGAATATGAGTATTATTTATAAGAATGGATGTTGAGTATTATGTTCCTTTTATGATAAATGATTCACATTTTGAGCTCAATATATTATATGTTTTTTATTACCTGTTCACTACTATTGCATGCATAATTGTATTTGAGTAATGTAAACATGTAGTGTCTTAAATAAAGACATTATATTGGACCAATTATGAACTCCTAATTATGTTCATATTAGGAAGAATTCTAGTTTGTGGTACATGGAATGAAGTATGAAATTAGTTCTTATTCTTGATTATGAAATTATGATGTCTAAATAGAAAGAATGTTTTGATTTAGGGTTTAGGGTTTAGGGTTTAACGCACATTATGTTATGTTTAGTTAGTTTGTTTCTTGGTCAATAAATGTATACAATGTCGCATAAGCCAAGTGGGAGAATGTAAGGCTTTATGTCTCATGTGAGATGCACATGACTTATTAATAAAATAGATCAATAAGTAAATAAATTAATAATGAAGATAGAGAAATAATGGGATAATAAGGAACAATTTCGTGATCATGATTTCTATTGGATTGGAAATAGAAAAATAACAAGGTTTATATATCTATATAAACCACTAACATATAGAAAAGATCTCATCCATGACAAATACATATGTTTCTCTACCCTGTATCCGCCAAGAAAGTGAGATCATGGAATAGAGAATCAAATGAAATAAAATCTTGGATCGTCATTCATCTAATTGGATCTCTAGAGCATTTAGGAATAATCTCTGTAGAGAAAAATATAAGAATCATTCATCTCATTAAATCACCTGAACATTACAAAAAAAAATCAATATTATCTACAGATTTTATCGACGAATTTGAATTCATAGGTAAATTCAGCATTACCTACGGATATTATTTACAAACAACATTACCTACGGATATTACCCACAAATATGAATCTGTAGGTAAATTCAGCAATACTTACTAACTATTACTCACTACTCTAATTACCTACCAACTTTTAACCACAGATTTATATTACATACCAACTATTACCCACGAATCTCAATTACCTACCAACTATTATCATAATAATTATATACATAATATTCAAAATACAATTATAATATGAATAATTATAAAATTATAAATGATATTCATAAATAATAAAAATCATAACTAATAAGTATAGATATTATTAATATTTAAAATTAAAAATATTAATATAATAATACAAATAATATATTTAGTATTATATTAATAATATGAATAATAATAATAATAATAATAATAATAATAAAATTAATAATATTAATAGTATTAATGATATATTAATATAATAAAATTAATAACATTAGTAATAATAACATTAAAAATATAAATACTATTAATAAAAAAAATAATTTTATTTATAATATTCATTTTATTTACATTATATATAATATTACTAA
>Ga0123342_1006263_pt1 | contig 16621 bp, 7 predicted proteins | sample Turbeawhitnodule_FD_89960 | JGI IMG/M metagenome (GOLD analysis project Ga0123342, IMG submission 89960) | Root nodule microbial communities of legume samples collected from Mexico - Turtle bean Mexico white nodule | ecosystem: Host-associated > Plants > Roots > Nodule | place: Mexico: Nepantla... | reverse complement strand
TCTCTAACCACTTGATCGCCTAAAACTCACATACGGCGACTATGACGCAAGCCTGGTGACCGCCGGTTATACATACTAGAGATCGGAGAACGCCAAGCCAACAATTGGCGACTACACAGACTTTCCGATGTACTTCCCTTCTGTCAGCCAGGTGTCCCGTTCAACACGTCTATATTATCGCTGCTTGCTGCCACGTCCACTTCCGATTACCTGATCGGTACACTTGTGATTATATTTTGTAGTATTAATAACAAAACTCCTTGCGAAAATGAGATATCTTGACTTCATACATGATTTAATCACACGGATAAGATATTAGGTGGTGAAAAACTATAAAAAAAAATTAATGCTTATTATAACATATGCAATTATTTATCTTAAGATAAGATTCTAAGGTTGATTTTTATATCAATGATGACTTTAATGAGTAAGTGTTAATTTCTTGAAATACATGATTAATATGGATTTTTATGAAATATGTTAAGTGTAAAAAATTACTTTTAAATCATTGAGATGCAATTTAAGTTTCTTATATCTTGAATATAAATGATTCAATAATAATTTAAGGTGTTTGTTTTTTAGTGTGATACTCCAGTATGAGATATGAATGATATTGATGTAACAATTAGATTTTTATTTAATACAAAAATTAAATTGCTTCGAGATTATAATATTTAAATTAGTTTAGCGTATGTGTAATGTAAATTAGTATAATCATACTTGATAATATGTAACAGACAAACAAGTTAAACAAAATTAGAAAAGTTATTAATTATAAGAATAATATTTAAATTATATATATATATATATTTTATTTTTTTTGTTCTTTCACCAGTTTAATTAGTTGGTTAGAAGTTTTTAGAACTTTAAAATTTCATGTTTTAAAATTTATTTAAATTGAATTTTAATTAAAGATGTGTTGGAGATCCCATATTGACTAGAGATTAGAGCTTTTCATTGTATATAAGTGGGTGCAAACCTCAACCCTATGAACCGGTTTTATGGGGTTGAGTTAGACTTAAAGTCCACTTCGTAATAAGATATAACCTAATTTTAATATAAAAAGCAATTATACTCGATTGATAAACCTTTGCGAATCTCTTTGTATAATTGCATTTTTCTTATCTATGAAATTTTGTTTAAACACCTAATTAATATTATAATTTAATAATATAGTTAAATAATAAAAATTATTTAAAGATATGAAAAATGAGACCTTAAATAATTGAGTGTCCTAAACCTAATGTTTGAGTGACCTAATGGTCTTCATGGCCTACATTTGCCATCTATGATTACTATGTGTATATGAATCTCATCCACTTATTTTTTTTTTGTTTTTTTTCTTATGACTTTACTTATTATAAACTTCTTTCTTCACTCCAATTATTCCATAATTACTATAGTTTTAGTTGTATAAACTTTTGAAATTGATTAATATTTTTACATTTCAGTGAAGTATTATTTTTTTCTAAGTTGTCCTCAAATCAATGTTTTTTTCTTTCTAAATTGTCCTCATATTAATTGATGAACACCACATAATGGATTGATTTATATCTTGAATTTTGAAACACACCAAGAAATATTGTCTCATTCTATCTATGTTCTTGCTTTTGTATTAATTTTACTTTTGTCATCTTTTTTTTTGTATTCTTTTTAATTTACTCATATGAGACAAAATAACACAACATTCTCTTTTAATTAATATGATGCATATTAATCTTTATTATAATTTGATAAATATTTTTTATGAAAGTGTAATTGGTTATAAACAATGTCATATTTTTTTTTTCATTAATTAATGTCATGATTTTTTTTCTATCCTTATCCTTAGACAGTAGTTCACTTGAGATAGGTGTTTGTTTTCTCTTTCAGCTTCTTTTGACACTTTTATTATAATAATAATAAAAAAAAATTGTTGAAAACTGAAAAAAAGAAAATATCAAAATAATAATTACTCCTTGCCTTCTTTTTCTTCTTCTTGTTAAAAACGCCAATTTTTCTATCATTTCCCACTTCCGAGGTTGTTGCCGGCCACCCCAATTCCTCTTTCTTGTTTCTCTGTTCCTTCAAAATTCCACAATTCCCAATTTTCGCCAATTCAACCTTTGATCTTTGATCTCTTCACCCTTTTCTTCTTTGTTTGGGCGATTCTCAATTTGGGTGCCCCTGCTGTTTCTTGTCTAACCATTGGGTCCAATAATTTGTGGTTTCTTCAAATTGAAAGCAATGGGCATAGGGTTCGAGCGGAGTGATGGTACGGATGATGAAAAATGAAAAAATTATGCTTTTATGTTGTGTTGTGTGTGATGGGCATAGTAATGCTGTTTAAATTCTTAAATTACATCATCATTTCTAGCTACTTCTCCACTGTATAAGTTTAATTTCCACATTTGGCACAGTAACTGTTCTCTTGCTACTGAGTTTTGTGATTAATGTTGAATGAAAAATATAATGAAATTTACAGATAATATGCCTTTGGGAGCACATCGTTTAGATATTCTTTTGTGTAGAACAGGTATTCACTTATATGTAACTGAATGAAGAATAAATAAGTGCGTTTTGCATTTATGATCTTAATGAATTTGCAATATTCTCTTGCTCCTCCTGAGTTTTTTTTGGTTTGTGTGCACGTGAGTTGGGGTATTTACTTTATTGTATTCAGTAGTTAATTTATGAGTTTAGTAGACATACATTGTCATTGTAAAAGATTTTGTACTTCTGACCCATTAGAAATCATTATTTGTATGTCCTGGAAGATAGTTGTTATAAAAGTCATCAAATTTACATACATGTCAGCTTGTGATTGTCACTTTGATTGGACGACAGTGTGAAACTTCTTTACATTGTTAGTGTATAGACTGTTTACTCAATCTGTTTGACACCTTAATTAATGATTCTGTTGGTAATTAGGATTAGGATATAAAGATATTTGATTAGGTTCTCGGTTGCTTTGTTTACTATATGCTTATGTTGTGGGTTATGGCACAGCTTACTGAATATTCTGGTTATTATATACTTGCAGTGTATGCTTTAAAATTAAATGAGCAAATACTGCAACTATGTGTATGAGAAACTTATTTATTTATTTTCCAATAAAATTTGTAAATTGATAGTGACACATCAATATTTGTATGCGTCTATTTTTCAGGTTTTCCTCATTGTGGTGTTTAGGGAAGCCATTTGCCTTTTGGTTTGAGAGAGCTTTCTGAGTTTTGAATGGAAAAGAAAAGATTAGATGACTATGAACCAGGTCCAGTTCCATCACCAAGAGCATTAGATAGATTTGGATTTGTAAAACAGGATGTTAGTACTTCTGATGGCTTAGGCAGAAGTAGATCAGCCTACGAGTATGCAAGGTATTTTGTTTTTCTCCTATTGATTTGTGTTTCTACTGTGTTATGAGCATAAAATAAATTGCCAGTGATTTTTACCTATATTACCTTTATCTTTCATCAGATATAGGGAGGAGAGAAGGGTTAGAAAATGGAGGAAGATGATTGGGGTTGGTGGCAGTGATTGGAAGCATTATCTAAGGAGAAAGCCTCATGTTGTTAAAAGGCGTATAAGGAAAGGAATTCCGGATTGTTTAAGGGGCCTTGTTTGGCAGTTGATTTCTGGAAGTCGAGATCTATTGCTGATGAACCCTGGAGTTTATGAGGTAATCAAGTTAAATTATACTGATGAAAATTGATGATATATTTTGTAGAGTATTGTGTAACCTGTGATCAGTGCTTGTTTCACTTTTGCTTGTTATAGTTCTCCAATAAATATGAACTAAAGAATATTCTCCATTTTTATTTGCACATCTTTTTGTTATGACTTTGTATATTTGGGCTTGTTGTCTGGTAGATATATTTGAATTGAACAATATTTTTCTTGGTAATATAGGTTACGAACTATTTTTGAATATGGATTTGTAGATATTTGAAGTTGTTGGAGATTCTACATCAACTAGATATATAACCAAATTATTGTATATAAGTGAGTGCAAACCTCCCTTTATAAGTCAGTTTTACAATATTAAGTTAGACTTAAAGCTTACTTTTTAATATGGTTTTAGAGTCTATCTTAGCAAAATTTGTTGGACCTATTATGCATCATGCTATTGGACCACCTCAAAATATCTAGTCATATGCTTGAAATGTTCAGTCCTTGACGTGAGGCGGTGTATTGGAGATCTCACATCGACTATAAATATGATCAAATTATATTATAGAAATGGGTGCAAATCTCATCTTACAAGTTAGTTTTATGAGGTTGCATTAGATTTAAAGTCCACTTTCTAAGAGAAGTTATTTGATTAATTTTTATTTGACTGCCACAAGGGAATCCTACTTTGGAGTTGTCTTCCCAAACGAATCATTTTTATTATTATTGGAGTACTATTTTAAATATGGATGTGTAGATATTTTGAAGTTATTTGATCAATTTTTATTTGACTGCTACAATGGAAATCCTACTTTGGAGTTGTCTTCCTAAAGAATCATTTTTTATTATTATTAGAGTAGTATTTTACTATGAAAATGGTTAGTATTTTATGTTCTGTAATAATTGAACTGTTGTATATTTAGTTAAAGTCTGTTACAATCTGTTATGTTTTTCGTTCTTAGTTAGATATTGGTTACCCTCTGTTAAATGTTACACAGCTATATATATTGCTGATCCCTTATCTTTTGTATCTTGTTGAGTGCAATTTTACTCAATTTCAAATATTCTTCTTTCTTTTCTCTAATCTTTAACAATTTTGTATGAAATTGAAGAGATAGTTTGAATTGTGTGGTTTTTTATACTGAGGTTTCCTCCTTTTTTTATGAAATTATCTTGAATTTTATTACACAACCGTTCCATTTTTTGGAGTTTGCATTGACAAGACATTGCATCTATTGCAGCAACTTGTCATATATGAGACATCAGCCTCTGAACTGGATATAATTCGAGACATTTCTCGCACCTTTCCTTCACATGTATTCTTCCAACAGAGACATGGACCTGGGCAGCGATCTCTCTACAATGTTCTTAAAGCTTACTCTGTCTTTGACAGAGATGTTGGATATGTTCAGGTTTTACTCAGGAATTCATCACCTTTTTATGCTTGTTGTGAAGTAATTCATAATATTGATCATTTTAAAACTCCAGGGAATGGGGTTTTTAGCAGGGCTTTTGCTTCTTTATATGAGTGAGGAGGATGCATTTTGGTTGTTGGTGGCATTGTTGAAAGGAGCTGTTCATGCCCCAATGGAAGGCTTGTATCTGGTAACTGCTTTCCTTGAATTTATTTGTTTGGATTATTGATGGTGTCAGTGTATATCCCTGTCTTATATAAGATACATGATATTCTATGAGGAGAGGACAGGATATGTAGAAAACTGCATGTTTATTTTTAAATTTTATTTTGATGATAATAATTCTTTTCTAAGCAAAACTGATGTTATATTGATTGCAGGCAGGATTGCCTCTGGTACAACAATACCTCTCTCAATTTGAATGCTTGGTGAGGGAGCTTCTACCGAAGTTGGGTGAACATTTTTCCAACGAAATGATAAATCCTAGCATGTATGCTAGCCAGTGGTTCATAACTGTATTTTCATATTCCTTTCCATTTCATTTGGCTCTTCGAATTTGGGATGTCTTTCTCTATGAGGTTAGCAGTGCTTTCCATCTGAAGAACCATATGTGGGTTAGAAATATGAGCCTATAATGATAACTTTCTTCTCCTTCAGGGTGTTAAAATTGTCTTTAAAGTTGGCTTGGCCCTATTAAAGTACTGCCATGATGACTTGGTTAGTATCATGTGACCTGTGTCTGTTATAAATCAAAGCAAATTTCTACTCACTGTTTGTGTTTGTTTATCAGGTTAAACTACCTTTTGAAAAACTCATACATGCTTTGAAAAACTTCCCTGAGGATGCAATGAATCCAGACACGTTGTTACCACTTGCTTATTCCATCAAGGTTCTCTCCTTTCTGAGCTTTTTTATTTTCTTTAAGTTCTACTGACCCAAAAACACATGTTCTCCTCTTTGTCATAGACTATGAATGATATGCCTCCTTGTTATGTTTCCTTCACTTCATTACTTTAACATGCATTTTATTTAAATGTTCTAATGTCTGTTACTCTTAGATCTCTGATTTCTTGATTTGGTTGATAAAGTGATGATAATCTTAGTATTGATACAATCTCTAAAGTTGGTCTTGTCTTGTTCCAAAATATCAAATTACATCAAATCAGGGTGTAGAAAAGATCTGTCTACATATGGTTTTCAGCAATGTCTGAAGAAAAAAGGTTTTACTAGATCAAATTTCTTGACCAGTGTCTCTACCCTTTTATCTTTGCCAAATAGTTGCGGAACTTGGGATTGGCATTTATTATTTTGCACATAAAGCTCAATTGCAGAGCATGGTCTAAAAAACTTTTAAATTGGCAGTTTCCATGTCATCATATCATAGTTGTTAATTGATAAATTTATGCTTCTCGACTGACACCATAATGCATATTATTCAGGTTTCTAGCATTTTTCATAAATTGACTATCAAATAAAATTGATATTAGCCTTTCTGATGACAGAAACACCAGTGAGGAATAGAGACAAAAGGTTTGAGGACTGTAAAGTCATGACTCATACCAAAGAGAGATCCTAAGTAACTGGCATGGGGTTCTGGGCCATGAGTAGGAAAGGAGAAAAGAAACTAACTTCAAAATCTAGGATGAAATGAAGGATAGTGATTGTTATTTCAGAAAAAAAATACTAGAAAGGATTCTGGCAACACCAGAGATTGAAAGTCTAGTGTACGAAGTGGTGTTATTGATATGTATAACGGAAAATATTGTGAATTCCAAAAATCCTTTATAAAAATATATTGAGAGTAGTGTTATTGAAAAGTGGCCATGGCGGATTTTGGTGGTGGATCCGGCAGCCACAACATGATGGTGGCGAATCGGGTTTCGTATGGAGGCTCATGGCGGTTGCATTGGGTCATGGAGTGGTGGCTTGGATGCTCTGTGCTACTTTGCAAAATGAAGCAGAAGCCTTTATATTCTATTCTCTCCTTTCTTTTTCCTTGGCGGACTACAATACAAGTCAGACCAAGTGTTTTCTTTTTCTTAAAAAAAGGGGTTCAGGCATACAACACGGCCCCAAACCAAACATTTAGAACAGAATTTTAACCTAGGCACCCTACCCAACTTGAAGGTATCCCACCCAGCAGCCAACTTAATTTTTTGCTAAGTGTTCCGCGGCTGCGGCTATCGAATGCAGGTCCTCTTTTTTTTTTTTTTTTCAATTTCCTTTTTATTCAACACCACTCTACTCACCCTCCCTAATTATTTTTGTCTTTTCACTTATTAGTTATTTTCTAAAAAAAAATTATCCCCTATTTCCCAGCAACTACTATAGTTACTAAATAGGGCAACCCTAAACCATAAACCCTAAACCCTAAACCCTAACCCTAGGCATGAGTCCAGGACGAAAGTTACTTCCTTTTAATTTGTTTGTCTGCTGTTCAAACCTTATACTATGCCAATATAGGCAAATTTATGTTAAATTAGGTATCGATGGTAAATCATTGTAATAAAACTTGTCAGAATTCCTATAAAAAAATCGGCTGTATGGTAGCTTTTTGGGATGTAAAAGGAAAATAGAAGATTTAGATAGAGTGAAAATGCATTGAGAGCCCTAAACCTTAGGTAATTCTGATTCATAAGATTTGCTTAACTCTAGGACTTGGATAGTATACTTGGGTTGTTGGATTAGCCTTATATTAACTTATTTGTTGGCCCATATGCTCTCTCTTTCTGGATCACCGTGGGAATGGCCTGGAGGATGGAGAGGATGCAAGGGACTTTCTTTGATAGTTTATAGGTGACTAAAACAAAATCTACATTGTCTTTGTCACTTGGGGATTTTTCGTAGGCTTCTTGAAAATTTAGTGTCTGAAAACAATGCTTTAGTGACTAAAGGATTATTACATTTTCTTTTAAAACCAAAATCATTGTGTCACCTAATAATTTAGAGCAGTCATAGCTATAAACCAGAATGAATGGATGACAATATGATTCGTGCTGTTTAACAATGTTAAATTTTTTACTCTGTTCTTCAATCATATGATGATGCATAATTGAATGAGGCATGACACATAGTTTACTCCCCTAAGAGCAAGTCTTTTGTTTGGTCAAAGCCATATAACTCTGTTTCCACACCCGTTTATAATTCTGGTTCTCAAATACCAGTAAAAAGTAACTAATTATTGCACACTAAATAATGGCCATTACAATATTACATGGCTGTGATGCTATTAGACTGTTTAGTTTTTGTGTATAAAAATCTGCATTATGGTTCTCATGATCAGATATCAAAGCGTTTGAAGGAATTGAAACAAGAGTATGAGAAGAAGAATGGAAAGGTTAGACGATCTGGAGAGCTTTCTGAAAATCCAACACTTCCTAGTGAGAGCAACTGAAGTGAGAGGATATGCAGACAACATTTGTTAGACATGTAGAACTATTGGTAAACCTGAGAGCAGGACCTCCTAGTAAAGGTCTCTCACTCATGCCCTCAAATTCTATGCTGTGATTTGTGACCATATATGTTGCATAATATGTACAGTTGTATTAGTTGCTTTCAGTGTTAAAAGAGGTTTCAATGATGATGAAAATCTATTGCATATGTAAGACATTGTGTCTGTTTGAGTGAAACTGAGAAAGGAGTCAGTTTTCAAGTGTCTGGGTAGAGGAGTATTTGCTCACCAAAAAAGCCACGAATAGAGATAATGGGGAATTACTATTTGTTATTGAGTAAATTATGTTGTAAAATTGGAGGTGTGTTAAAGAACTGTCAAATTCCAAATCTTTTAATAAATTAATTATCAATGAAATCCACTATTAATAATTGAACTATTGTTGTTCTGTCATAACTTTTAATGTTGTTTTGAAAAACTTCATGTTTTGTTTCTTGAATCAAAATTGTGAGGAATTTAATTTGTCTTTTGTTCTAACAATAGTGGTAGTAATTAGTTTATTTAATATTAACTGACACAATGTATTAGTAAACTTTTTAAAAGTAATTTATGTTGTAAGTCACATACAACTCCAATTACCTTCATAAAAAAAAGCTTTCATGGTATCACTATTCGGCATTTCAGTTAGGTGTCAATTCTTTTTTATAAAAAACTCTCATGTTAGATATTATTATGCAATTTGACATCTCAGCTAGACTGACACTTCAAATAACAACTCCAATTAGTTTATAACTTAAGTTATTTAATTTTCTTATATTATTATTTTTATATTTTAATATATTTTTTTATCTTTTTATTTATTTGACCTATTATTTTTTTATCATTAATGCTTCATTACAAAGGTGTTATGTGAAAATTATAAATAATAAAATAATTAAAAATTCAATTTAAAGTAACTTAACTTAAAAATAATTTTTTAATTTTTATAAAATAAATAAAAATCAAATTTAGTTATATTTAATTTATCAATTACTTTAAATAAAATACTTGTTCAAGTGAAAAGATATACAACTTATAAAAATATAGAAATAGAGTTTGGAACTTGTAAGAGTTTATGTGTAAGTGACTAGCTTAATAACCATAAACTAATTTATTAATTATTAGTTAGTTTATAACTTAGTTTTAACAACTACATCCTTATTATTCAAAATCATGGCTAAATTATAAAGTAGAAAATGCAACATGACGAGGAATGTAAGAGATAATTTATTTTTTCCAAAATTTAAAAAGTTTTACTATGAATATATGTCTTGCTAAAGGATTTAAGAAGAATTTGACATTTATTAGAATATATGAGATTCGGACACGCCTCTTAAATGGTGTGTCCTATATCGCATACAAATACTTGTACGATATTCGTAGAACATGTTTCGGTGAAATGTTCAATTCAAAAAATATTTATTGAATTTATGACAATTTTAGCACGGTTCTATACACAATTTTAAAAAAAAGAAATACATTAATTTTTTTAAAATCTAACTTATTGTATAAATTTTTATCATGATTATAAAAATAAAGAACAAATATTTTTGAACCAACTTCTTTCTGCTAAAAAAAAATTAAAACACATAAATCTTTATTGTCAATTTATATAATTCATAATTATATAGTATAAAGATCCGTGTTCTCGTATCCTATATTTTAGAGATGATACTTATCTTCGTATCCGTGTAAGTGTCTATGCTACATAGATTAGAACACATTAAAGTTTGATTATTTTTTTAAACCCTGAATTTGAAATAAATTAAATTTTAGTTCTCTCAAATTAAAAAAATATCTTTATTTATCAATTTTTTGTAAATATATTGTTCATGTCTCTAAAAATAAATTTGAGAAATTAAAAAGTTAAAAAAAGAATTAATTTAGTCTCTTAAATTTAGTGTTAAGGGATTAAAATTATTTTTTTAACTTTGAAAGACATTTTTTTTAAAATATGAGTAAGTAAAATCAGAATTATTCTAAATATAAGCAGTAAAGATATAATTAAATCAAAATTTAGTTACTTAAAATTGAAAAGAAATTCAAATTACATAAACAAATAAAAATTTACTTTTCTGGTATCCTCTATTTTTTTTTTCTGAATTTTCATTCTCTCTTTCCTCTTTCTTTTCTCGTCTTTCTATTTTTTTTTTCTTTCTCTCTTTTCTTTCTCCCCATTCCTTTAATCTCTTCTTTCTCCTTTCTCTTCTCTATTCACATATTATTTCTCTTTTATTTAGCAATATTAATATAAAAATATCAACATTTGTATTTTTGAATATTGAATATTATCTAATAAATATTTAATTATCAAATATTGGAAAATTGATTGATTTTTATTTTCATAAAATTTAATATTGACTTTTTTTCAGTTTTTAAATATACATTTAAAAAATATATTTTGCACATTAAATAAATTCAATTGTCGCATCAAAACTAAGAATATGAAATTTTAAAAAAAAAATTGCATTCATTTATTGAAATAAAATATTTGATTTTTTTTTAAAGCAATTAAAAGTTTTTGGTATTTTAAAATTCCTTTCCAAACTTAACATAGAATATTACTCAATATCTATTTAAAATTTTTCTTCCTATTTTTTTTTCTCGAGTTACCAAAACAAACACACTGTTAATAAAGTAATATAAATGTTATAAATTTTCTGACATGCTTAAAAGGAAAAAAAGAGAGTTTAAGGAATTGAGATTGTAACTTGTGTGAAAGATTATGGACATAATATGGTTGATAAAATACATCTCTAAGTCACATTACAATTTATATTTTATTTTTTTATTTGATATATATATCCCATCAATTATTAAATTTGATACCAAACTCTACATTGAAATTTATTAAGAAAATGCTTTTAAAAAGGTCTAGAACATACATGTCCACTCATATTTGTGGCTCATATTAAACCCAAAATAGATACACTAAAATTTAAAATTAGGTTTAAACTTAATGAGACACATGTATTGAGTAGCTTGATCTTTGTTCCACCATTAACAAAGTTTGTATTCTTCTTGTTATAGTAGCTGTTATTGATTAATATTTTAATTTTTTTATTCTGAATTTTCCTTCAAATAAATATTTCTAAGTCATTAACATATAAATATGATTTGATCTTTATTGAAAAAACTACTTTAAGCATGGAGAGAAGATTAGAACCATAGAAATGTGAAACATCACTAATATTTGATATAGCTGAACTTACAAAATAGAAAATAAAAAAAATAATTACATTTGAAAAAGAATGAAACAATGTTCCTGCATAATACATGAATCAGCAGAGCAGGGTTTATTGGAAGGGAAACCAAGTCCAGCATAGTTAAAGATCCATTCATCTTCATTTGTTGCTGTTGCTGTTGTTGTTCATCCCTGTTGCATTCTTCACAGCCTCAGAAGCTTCTTGTGCTTTAGCCTGCATTTGGTTTCCAACCTATGCATAACAAATACACTTTCTTTTAGGGTTTCCAATTTAACAATTGCATGTAAATTATTATAAATTTATTTGATTAGGATAAATGCTGGAAAATAGAGACCTCTTGCAGGGATTCTTGAGCAGAATGAGCAGCATTGGTAGCCTTCTCCATTATGGTGTTGGCCTTTTCCTGCATTGCCACCAAAAACCTTGTGTCAGTGTAAGAAAATCAAAGCTAAAACAACTATTTAAAAATGAGCAAGAAAACATGAACATGTCTCAAACCAAACCATGTAGTAATGATGTTTCATATGTTAAAGAAATTTTGGATGATTTTGAAATGAAAAGAAAGTTAAAGAGAGACCTCAGTTTGGCCCTTGGCTTGTCCAGCTTGGTAGTTGAGGTTCTGGGAGTCCATCTTGATTCTTGAAACTAAACTGTTTGTTTGTGAAAAGGAAGTGTTGTTTTAGGGTTTGATCAAATGCTGATATATTTTTTTTCCATTCTCTGTTGTAACTTATATAGTTTCTGAATCCACTGCATAATTTGTTATCATGTTTTGTTGCAGAAATTGAGATTCACATTTTCTTCCTTCAAATGCGTTTTCAAGGGCACATGTCATGCCTTTGTTGTTGATCAACATGTTTGTGGATGAGCTTCATCGTTATTTTAATCTCCTGCATTAGCTTGGACTAGTTCTTATCTTATTTACTAATATTAGTGAATTTTAGTTCTATCTTATGGCTAAAATATTGGAGTAGAAAAGTGTATATATATATATATATATATATTTATATGCAATGAAAAAAATAAAAAAATGAATAAAGGAGAGTATTTAGGAAATACCAAATATTTAATATGACATAGTGAGAGATACTAAATGATGTTTAGGTACTTAGCATTATTAATTTATAAAATATTCTTCCACCCCATTTTTATACTATGTTTTTAGGGAAATAGTTTATTCTATTTTATATGGCGTGTTAAAGATAATTTATTCTATTTTTTTTTATAATTTTATAAAATTAGAGATGCATTAAACATTTTCAAGACTGAACAATTAGTTAATCAGAGAGATAAAAGGTTTATCATGAAATTTATATAATTTTTTTTTGTTGTAAAATTTTAAATATTAATTACTTTCCTAAACTCCTATAACAAAATCTTAGAGGTTGTATTCCTAGTAGAAAATAATGGTCGTAAAGCATTGGCATAAGGAGGTAGTCCATTAATTTTGAACAACTCGATAAACTAAAAAAATATCTAACTAAACTAATACAGTTAATGAATTTGGTTTATTTATTTAAGTTTAACCATATCAAATTAATAATTTAGAACCAACATATACTGATACTGAAATTTACTTCTGTGGATTCTGTGTAATTGTTACTTGAATTCAAAATCTTGGTCGATTTTCTTATTTGATTTTAAATATTATTGTTATCATTATTAGTTATTTGGGTTGGGTTGTGCAGGAAATTTGGAATCACAGGAATTATATCATTTTTAATATGATCATTTTCAATAGGGTGTGACTGATGTGAGGTCTGCACCCATTTATACATTATGAAATTTCCTTATCTCTAAGAGATGTGGGATCTCCAACACACCCCCCTCACGCCGAGAGTGATAGATAGAAGCTCGTGCGTGGGACTATATATTTTGGGTGGTCCGATAGCGGGTGGCACGATAGGCCCAACAAATACTTGCTAGGATAGGCTCAAAATGGCTCTGATACCATATTACAAAGTGGACTTTAAGCCTAACTCAACCCCATAAAACCGACTCAATGGGGTGAAGTTTGCACCCACTTATATACTATGAAAGGCTCTCATCTCTAGTCGATGTGGGATCTCCAACAGTGCAAACAAAAGTTGGTCTTGGATTTCTGCAAAATCTCGTTCTGTCTCGTTTTCCTCCTCCAATTGGTGTTTGGAACTTTTGAAATGTATGAGAATGATTTCCTGATGTATTTTAGGTTTTTTAGTACGGTTAGTGTTTTTGTTTGTTAGTTTGATGACTTTGATTTAGAAGTTCTTTGTTGTATCTTTTGTATAAGGGTTGAACCACTCCTAAAGTGATTCACATTTATTTATTTGTTATTGTTAATAAAAAAAATTATTATTAGTTATTTAGAATCAAACTTTCCTTGCTTTTGATAAATTAGTTATGTTTAACTTTCATATGAGCAACATATAAGTAGGTTGAATTGAATGTAGTGGTATGAAATGTAGAATTCATTTACTCTTGAAAATTTATAATATTTAAATTTTAGAAAAGTTTGAATTTCAAACGTTTATTGCTGAAATTTCAAAAGATGTGTGACATTGTACTGAGTCAACCTTAACATTTTGTTTAAGATTTAATATGAAGATTAAGTATTTCAATTTTTTTTTCTTATGATATCTTTTATATAAAACTAGAGGAAACTAGAGGAAATGTTGATATTTATTATTTGAATCTGAACGGTCTATCTAGACAATTTGAGAATATTAATAAGTGGGTTTATCATGAATTTATATTGTATTAATCTTTCTATATGCATATATTATTGTGGTTACTTAATGTCACTATTTTTATTTTGTATCATTTAAAGACCAATGCAAAATGCTTCAGAAATTTTGTAAAATGTAAGAAAATATTGATTAAAATATATGTACTTATAAAGTAAAGAAGATAATCTTCCTCAATAAGATAGAGTCATAAACTTAAAAAAAAGTGAGATATTAATTTATAAATCAAGTTCTTTCGTTACATAGTAACATAAATGAATTGTGGCAAATTATTAATAGAAGATATAATTATGCATATGTTAATTGTTTGAATGGGTGACATAGGTGAACATTTTCTCTATAATGATTATTTAAAATGGTTGTATTAAGTGGAGTTAGCATGCTAAATTTGTTAAACATTCCAAGGCTATTCGAATGTCTATAACATTTTAATTTGGTTATTTGAAAATCAATTGAAGAAATGATTAATGAGGTTGGACAAGAATGTGTTTAACTAACATGTTGTATATGGATGGTATAAGTTTATGCATTTAATATTAAAATTAGTTAATATTAAGGCAAACAAATTAGTAGACTATTAAAAGTTCACTAAATTGTTAGAGTTCTTTAATAAAATGCTTTTAATAAAATGCTTTTAGAAGAAGGTAATACATTGTCCAGTACTATGAGACAAAGAAGAAATTATGTACAATATTTATGGAATAAAAGAAAAAAATATTTTTTTCCTAATGATTATGCATATTATATAGAAGAGAGTTTGTAGCACATGAATCACTAAACTAAATCCATACAAAAACAAACTAACATTTTTAGAAATAAAGAAACCAAATAAACCAAATCTAACTTCTGAAACCAGATTAAGTTTATTTTAATTTTTAATTTAAAAATAATAAAACAAATAGATGACCTCACCTATTTCGGTATCAATTGGAAACAAATGTATAACATTAAAGTTCTAAAATATAAGAAATTAATTTGAGTTTTTTTTATTAAAAGATGAATGAAACTGAAGAACATAAATAAAAGACCATTTTTTATATATTAAGTTAAAATGTTTCAATTCATCCAAGAACAAAAAGAAAACAAATGCTTTCTACCCAGATTGTTTGTGTAATAGGATTTTAAGAAAATGATAGGATTGAGGTTTTAACTTGTTTACAAGTCATTCAACTTATGGATAAACTTATTTATTTAATAAAAAGAATTCAAAGTGATTTTTTTTTTCTAAATACCAAATATTTCATAATCAAATTCATATAACTATAAAAATGAATCATATTCTTGTGAAGAAATAAAACAAAAGTTAAAAAAACACACACACGATAGATCAAAAGTTATTTATACAAAATTTACTCATATAAAAGTTTAGTTGATTAACTGAAATTTAGGTACTAAAAGATACTACATATTTTTCTTGACAGTCATTATTTTATCCAACGTAAATCATTTAGTTGGTTATCATTTAGACATAAATATCTTCTTATCAGAGATTGAAAATCTTTTATAACAACTTTATGTTTTGCACTCAACTTGCTACTACCAACACCAAATTTAACATACATTCTTAATAAAAGTTTAGTTTGTTGTGTCAAAATGTACATTGAAATTCGTGAGTCCTTTTGTAAATTAATATCTTAGTTAAGCTGACACCTCAAAATCATCAATCAGTCATCTTGTGTAAAAACCATAAAAAGTACAAGCTATGAGTGAGTAAACCAAATCCATACAAAATAAACAACATTTTGAAGAAATAAATTTATTACTTCTGAAACCCAAATTAAATTTATTACAATTTTTACTTTTGAAATAATAAAACAAATGGATGACCTCATTTATTTCAATCTCAATTGAAAACAAATTTATCACATTAAAGTTTTAAAATATAGGAAACTAAATTGAGTTTTTTTATTAAAAGATAAAGGGAACTGAAGAAAATAAATAAAAGACCATTTTTTTTATATTTTAGGGTAAAATATAAAAATGTTTCAATTCACCCCAAAACAAAACAAATGCTTTGTACCCGAATTGTTTGTGTAATAGAAATATAAGCAAATTGTAAGATTGAGGTTTTAATTTGTTTACAAGTCATTCAATTGTTAAATAAACTTGTTTTTTTAGTAAATAAAAGGAGATCAAAGTGAATTTTAATTCTTTGTCTAAATACCAATATTTTAGAATCAAATTCAGATAACCATA
>Ga0123342_1006262_pt1 | contig 16623 bp, 5 predicted proteins | sample Turbeawhitnodule_FD_89960 | JGI IMG/M metagenome (GOLD analysis project Ga0123342, IMG submission 89960) | Root nodule microbial communities of legume samples collected from Mexico - Turtle bean Mexico white nodule | ecosystem: Host-associated > Plants > Roots > Nodule | place: Mexico: Nepantla... | reverse complement strand
GGTTCAAAGAATAGCATAATACCAATGAAATTTAAATAGTAACACAGTATTTTGCATTTTTTTACTCTCTTTGTATTTGTTCTTATATTTGTATAAGACCTATATAGTACCTGTTACCGACTGAATAATTGATATTCTTCTCTCGGTCGTGCTTTGCTCTCTTCCCTTCTCGTATTTGTTCTTAAGCTGTCAGTCTGAAGTAGACTTGCAAAAAGCTCTCTAACGATCAAGTAAGTTCTCTGTTTAAATATGATTAATCTATTGATAAAAACGTACATTATTCTTGTATAATCATGCTTATTTATAGTATTTGTAATGGACTATCTCATTTATGGGCCAATGTGTATCATTACTTAAATAGAATTATCTTATTTGTCGCATATCTCCTTAATATTCCTTGGTGCATTAACTCTATGTGATTAGGCAGCCTCTGATACTGGATGAAATGGTTCGTCCGGCCCCAACCCGTACATTATCCCCCTAGGCTCGAGGAAAAACCTTCTAAAAGAGTCTAGATGTGATTGTTTGGTGTTCGAGGTTTGACAATTGATTACTGCAATGTCAACGTTGATTAGACGTGTGTTTCACAATGTTTCTTTAAAGTTTAATCTAATTGCCCGATCTTGCCTTTATAAACTAGGCGGATCAAAATAGTGCGCTTAAGTGCTCAGATTGAACCCCTAACACGTCCGATCAATACATTAAATATGAGTTAAATTGATAATATATATTGTGGGTCTTTTTGACTTTTCCAACCTCCAAAAGAGATGGGGAAATTCTTTATGTACCTCCATACATTTCTTCCCACACCCTTATATTTTGAAAAATATAAAAATTATCCTTTGACATCTCTCATTAAACGTTTTTCTAATTTTGAAATATGGAATATAGAAACTTCTCAGAGTATAAAACCCAAAAGTTAAAATTTATGACTTATTTGTGACTTTTTGTTTTTTTACTGTACAATACAAAATGTGTAATTTGGAATGTAGAATCCAGAATACAAATGTATTCTTGAATTTGTATTCCGTATTTCACAATTATGAATACTAAATTGTACATTTTAGAATAAAAATTTTATATTCCAAATTGTATTCAAAATTCTGGATTGTAGTAATAATTTACGTATTTTTAAAATATGCGGTACAGGAAAATATCATGGGGGTGAAGGAAGAAATCCCCTAAGAGACGTGCTTAGAAACAATAGAGTGAGAAGAAGAAATAGCCCAATATATCAAACAAATGGGCCGGTGGGAATGAGCCTAACAGATCCAAATGAAATCGATAGGTATGCTGAGAAGTGTTCATACATGATCAAAAACTCGTTACCTAAATAAACAAACAGTTACCTAATCAAACAACAGAACACCACATTAAAGAATGTGGAAAGTGTTTTTTTTTACAAACAGACGCAGGTTGTGAATAGAATCAAGAGAAGCAAAGATGAGTGGCGGCAGCAGGAGCGGACCCCCAAAGCATCAGAACCAGTACGCATGGAAACCCAACGCTGGTCGCAAAATCAACGAAACTGTATGTGATTCAAACCATTCCTTCAATCTTACTTTGTTCCCATCAAATAATGATCATAGAAAGAACATTTGAATACTATTCTTAATGTTATTACTGTTTATATTCGCAGGAAGTTGGAGGAAGGTTCAGACCCCTCTCTGAGATCACAGGGGTGTGTCCTCGTTGCAAGGAACAAATCGAGTGGAAACGTCGTTATGGAAAGTACAAGCCTCTTCTTCAACCTGCTAAATGGTAGTATTATCTCTCTACTCTCTTTTTCTCTTTACCCTTTTTAAAAAAAAATAGTTTTTTCCCAAAAAAATTTCATGAATTAGATCAAATTGTTGTCTTTTAGCTTTTGGTTGATTAGTTTGCTTACTGGGTTGCAGTCAGAAATGTTCCAAGCGCAATGTTCGACAAGCCTATCATAACTTGTGTTCTGGTTAGTATAACAATTGATTAATTTCACTTTTTTGTTTTTATTTTTGGGCTTTGGCAAATGGGTGTTTTTGGAGTGTGGGAGTGGAAAGAGGATAATGGTGCATGTTGAATTGGTTGGGAATTGTAAGTGAACACATGGTGTTTGTGAAAAGTGCTCTGAGGGTGTATGAAATGATACCCTGATTAAATTCGTCGAGAACTGAAAATGTGTGTTTGCTTGCTCATTCGTTTTACTGTTGGTGTAGGTTGTGCCAAGGAGCATGGTGTATGTGCAAAGTGCCGTTGCAGTAGGAAGCAAATAGTTGGAAGGTTGTCTTTCTCACATACGATGGAGGATTCAGTTTTCGTTTGTATTTATAAACACAGAAGCAAGGTTTTTTAAAACAGTCTGTAATCGCAATGTCAAGGTTTTCAAGTTCATGGTGTCTGCAATTGTGACCATATTAGCTACATTTGTCTTCAATTCTCCGCCATGTTGCAATTAAACCGTCACGACACCCCAATTTGAAACCTTGAACATAAGTTTTATGCAAAATGGGCATTAGTTAGCACCTGTTGACCACAACACTCAAAAGGAAAAGATGAGTATGCGTTTGATGTATGATTTTGTTTCTTGTAGGGATTTGTCAGAAGTTGAGGCCGAACAAAAGATGCTTGACGAGGTTCCTTTTTCTCTGTCCTTCCCTCCTTTCTGAATGTTAAACTTGTTCTTTTAAGCAAAGCGGAAATTCATAATAATACTGGTATTTTTTGTTGCAGGCCATTAAGAATTCTCGGGAGAGAGAAAGGAGAACCTTGATACGTGCTGTAAGATACCAAAACTAAGACCATTCATTTTTTTCATTGCATATTATGCTTCTTTCTTTTCCCTATCACTTTCAGTCTTATCAATTTACCCCTGACAACATTTGTAAAACAGACAGGACTATAGATTGTACGTTATTATGTAACATTTCATTTGAAAATCCTTTCACCAGGTTGAGTTTGTTAAACAATTTTAGTTTATGAAATTTGTTGTCGTACCAGCTCTTGATTCATATGTAATTCTCTAAAATTGTTGCATATACATGTGATCACATAATTTATTTTCAGTTTATATTGGAATTTTAAAGTCATGATTCATTTTTCATTTATGGCAAAGGCCAAGGACAGTAGTTGTATACCGTGTTTGTCTTTCTGTCCTATTCTGCAAACGTGCTATTTTACTGATGACTCTCCTTTCTACTCTTGCTATCAGATGAACAAAGGCAAATCTAAGAATTCAAGTAGTACCCCATCAGATACTACAGGTAATAAAGTTGGACAACTGTTTCCAAATGCATCACTTGAAGACTATGCCAAACTGAATAGTGTTAAGCTGGGGCATGATGATGCTAAAATTTGTGAGGATGAAGTTTGTGAAGATGACGATGATAACAGTGCCAATGAAGATTGTGATGATGATGGTAACACAGATGATGATGGTAACACTGACAATGAAGATTGTGATGATGATGGTAAAACTGACAATGAAGATTGTGATGAGGATGGTGACAAGAATGACGAAAGCATTACCGATCATCCCAATTCCAAAAATGAACGATTCAGGGCATGAGTATATCAGTTTCCTGTAGAAATTCAAATTACAATACCTATTTCTTTGCAGACTATTTTCGGTGTATCTGTTGCGCATTAGGTGAGAAATATTGTGTTGAATACAAATTTTGGTAAGTTGTATCTTTATTTTGATCGCGTATGGGCAGGTGCCTCCTCCTCTTTCATTGTATTTAACTTTTGAAGTGTAGTCTTCATTATTGATTTTTGATCCTGCTTCCAGATCTGTTATGCCGAGCATGATCTCAGTTTATTATAAAGTTATTAGCTTCATTTTGTGGTATATGGGTCTACTTATCAAACCAAAAAACATCTTAATATTGAGAGATACTTTGAAAGTTGTTTTGTGCTATGTTATGTTATAAAATTTAAGAACATATTTGAAAGAGATTATTGAAGTTATTGCTTATTTCGGTACCTTAAGAAGTGCAAGTGCAACAAAATGGAATTTTTAACTTCTTTCAACAAGTTTCCAAATAGGTGTAATTTTTCAGAAAAATTATCTAAGTGGACAAATTTTGAAAAAAATATCCATATGGATAAGTCGTGATAGTTTGTAAAAATAAAGTTGGGGTTAAGTATTGAAGAAATTGTATTTGACCAAGAAAACTTTTATTAATGTTATTTGAGGTTTTTTTTAAATGAAGTTTTACTATTAGCTGTTTTTGTTATATTTAGTTGAACTCGTAATACGTTTACACAACTTTATTATTATTTTAAAAAAATAATGTTGATATTGAAGTATATTTTTTTTATATGAAAATATTAGTTATGATATTAAAAATTAATATTGTAAATTGGGAAATAAATAAGAGTAGTAGGTAATTTTTAGAAATTATAAATATATATATATATATTAAAACAATTAGTAATTAAATGTGGAAAAATGGAAAAAAAGTTAAGCTACAAATTTTACCACAAATGAAAAAGAAAGAGGAAAGATAAAAATTGGAATTTGTAATTAAATTATGATCTATTAGAGTACATGTCACAAGGTGATCTTCTTGTTTGTCTTCTAGGTGTTTGTGGAAGGTGATTTGTTGGGAAGAGGTACAAAATGGATCATCATTGTTGTCATCATCATCACTATCATCTTCATTATCGAGTTCTTATGAGGGCATTGTGGGTTGATAATAATGTATTGATGATGTCAGATTGTATGCAGATGAAAGATGAATGTCGAAGTTCCAAACATATTTGGTGGACTAAAAAAAAAGATCTGGTTGATTAGGAGAAATATTGTATGTACATGGCACTTGTTGATGTGGAGAATGAAAAAGACAAGTGGTGATGATGATTCATGTATTTGGACATTGAGGGTTGAAGACTGGACTAACTAAACTTCCCAACAGGAAATTGTTGACCATAAAATTGTTGACCATAAAAAGAAGACTCAACATGCTGATAAGGAGGTTGTGTTTAGGGTTGATCATCCGTACTATTGGAAAATAATGTCAAATTTTGGATAAATAAAATTACATCATTAGAAGTAAAACAAAGCAAACTTACACAAGACCAAATTGTATACATGACCTCATGATGCAACAAAACAAATTAAGAAAACCAACTACTCGTCGTATTCATACCGAAATGGATGAGTCAATTTCTAATAAGCCAAAAAAATATTTTTATTATCGGAATAAAAGTAAGAATAGAAGCAATTTTCTATATAGACAAGGTTGACAGTAAAATTTACTTCCAATTTTCTTTATTATTTTTCCTCTTTTTTCATCTTTTGCACTATCAATTTATAGTTTCATTTTTTCTCGCTATCACACAAAATAGTCAAACAAATATTAATATCTAACAACCTAATTTCCATTTCATCCATAATCACAATCCTTATAGTAATTTCTATATATTTTTAACATATTTTTTATATAATTTTTATAAAATTACTCATTGGTCTTATTTTTTAATAATGGTGTACATAATAATTTTTATATTTCACAAATAATATTTTTATATAAGCAATTAATATTAACATATCAATATTAATAATAAAATCATATGCAAAAGTCATGTAAACATACACAACTTTAGTTAAATATAAAAACAACTGAAGTCGTGCTAGCATGACACGACTTCAACTCAAATCAGATTACACTAAAGTTGAGCCAGTGTGATTCAACTCAATTTATTGTGAAGAAGTCGTGTATGCATGATACGATTTTGGACTTGTAAAAGTGATGTCATCCCAGCATGACATGACTTCAATGTAATCTGATTTGAATTGAAGTCGTGACATATTGGCACAACTTCATTTAAATAAATAAAACAAACATTGATTAACATTAATCAAAGTCGTGTGTGTGGGTTAAATATGACTCTTTCTCCAACATTAAAGTCGTGTCAAACTGACAGAAATTCACTTTTACAAATTCAAACTTATGTTAGACACATGCACAACTTCTTCACAATGAAGTCGTGTCATGTTGATACGACTATACGACTTAGCCATGAGTGATATTCTTAAAATGTTTCTATTTGTAATTTTTCTAAAAAATTTCACCTATTTAGTTAAAAACCCTTATTATGCATAGCAAATCTATGTTTTAGATAGGCTAAATATACTTTTTAGTATATATAAATATAAAATGTTTCATTTTAATTTTTAAAAAATATTGTCTTTTAGTTCTTCCTTAAAAAATACCACCTTTTGGTTTCTTGTTTGGAAAAGAAATGAGGATAGTAAATAATAGGTTGCTGAAACATTCATAAGTAAGCATATTTTTTAGACTAAAAACAAATATTATCTTATTTACATAAATTAAAATAATGTTGAACCTAGTTTTAAAGTTGAAGACACTGCAGGAGTAAGTTGCTGAGGGCTTTCAGCAAACAAGATTTCATCTATTGTTAGATTGAAGAAAATTGAGCATTTTTTTTTTTTTTAGCATGAATTGTCTTTTTGTGATTTGTAAGCTACCTGAAAAATTGGTGTCATTCTTGGCAAAGAATTGCTTTGTAAAGAAGATGGACATTTACAGTTACCAAGTGCCAGAATAGGTTTATATGACTTTTGGTCAAATGAACAATAAATTAACTGAAATAACATGTTAAACACATTCAAAGTTTGTTGTCTAAATAACTAAATCCTAATTTTATGATGTTGATTTGACTTTTTTTTGGAATTATTATGAAATAAAATAAATCATATGCACATGATAAATTTTACTACCTTCCACTATATATCTAAGAAAACAAACTATTATAAAAATGTCCAATTTACTCATACCTATTATCTAGACATGCGTTTATTTTTTAGTTTTTTTTTGGGTTTCATCTACTAAAATTATCAATGTACTCATGTCTATTGTTTGCTTATTTATACTTTAATTCCTAAATTTATCACAATACTCTTATATTTGCTTTAGACACATACCAAATACTTGATTTTTCTGTATTTTCACTCTCACCTCCCTCTTCCCTTCGATTTATTTATGCATTGTAGATGAATGACGAGATGGACAACAAGGGTTTGTGCATGAAAATTTTATCCCTCCTTATGTGTTGAAAGCCTTTGTTTGTAAGGGTTTTCTCATTTCTATTTGGCAAAGTTTTATTATGTTTTCCAATTAAGAAGGTATGAAATCCTTTTGGGATTCTTTAACCCTTTTTTATATTTTTCATTCTTTTTAGTATCGTTGAGCAATTTCCAAAGTTCAGAGTAAATCTTGATCAAAGATATTATTCCTTGACAACAACAAAAAAAACTTTTGAGTTCTACAACAAATTTTGTTTTCAAAGAAGTTTTCCAAAATCTATACATTGTAAACACCACATGAGGACTTTCAATTTATTATGATTTTTATGTATAGATTGGCATCCCAAAACACTCAAATCTAGTCTTGTATTCAAATTATGATCAAGCATGTCATTATATCATTATTGTCTTCAAATCCAGACTCAACATGTTTCTATTTTATAACTTTTCATTGTTTTCGATGAATACAATCATTCAATCTTTATAGCATGTTCTAAATTTAATTATAGAATCCTCATACATAGTCCTTCAAAACCTTACTTGCTTTCTCTGTTTAAATACATGCTTCAAATATAGATTCATATTCAACATCCAATTTAGTTATTCTTCATTATACATATACTGACTTTATCTTCATATCTCATCTCACATTATTATTCTTGCTTTTATTAACGTTTCAATAGTATATTTACACTTTTCGTATGAAACTTATTAATATAAATTGTATTTAAGTTCAAAACAACTCAATCAAACATCATAGATCTCATTTTAACTTGAAAGAATTAACTATAATATATAATTCATAACATTGTTCATACCAAGTGTTTATAGTAAAATTATCTACCATATTTGCAACTAGATGGATTATCAATTACTAGAAAAACATTTCAATTTAGAAATTGAAATTCAACTTCACAACACTAGAAAATCATATTTACATCTATCCTAATTTCAACAAATGAAAGGACAACTTATATTTACACAGCTAAATGAAACAAAATTTCATCCAACAATTAGACATCAAACTTTCGAATCTATAATCCCAAAACCCCAAAACCTCTTCAACATATTATCTTCCACTATCTTAGTCATGCAAAACTAATCCTTACTTGTTTTAAAGTTTAAAAAATTGTATGAAGGTAGAATTCAAATTAAAAGGAGGTTGGTCAACTTCTAAAGAGTCATAGGATAGACATACAAATGGATGCTAACATAGAGTGAACTTCACTGAAGTAAGCCCATAACCTTAAATTTTCTTTAAGATTGTGTATTTTTTTACTTATTTCTTTCTTTCATATTACGAAATATATGACCTATTTAAGACTATTTCTTCTTGCACTTTCACATATTCCTCTCCCACCTCCATAAACTTTTAATATTCTAAAAATGTCCTTCTATAATATTATGGATTATGTAATCCACAAGTCTAAATTAGCTTTTGGATTATGTAATCCAAAAGTCTTTTTTTAAATGTGTGTCTGAGCGGAAACTACTCTCAAAATACTATTTTTTAAAAATATATTTCAGATTATATAATCTATTTTCAAATCTGAGATTAAATTTTGAATTATATAATTCGAAATATAAGGTAATAAAATAAGGATAAAAAAAATATTTTCAATTTGGTATGAAATGGCATAATAAACCGTCTGTATTTAATATTGCTACTAGTTTTACATCACGAACGTCAAGGTCTAATACAACGAATTGTACAACCCATAAATTTATTTAATATGCTATTTATTCTGCATTGCAAAATCAAAATATAATTTTAAAACTATTACAATTACACTAAAAACATCTAACTGGTAGTTTTAAGTCAAATTGCAGGTTTGATGATAATAGTTGACTTTAGAACAAATATCTGTTTTGATATTATAACAACTTCAACTTCAACTTGTATAAAACAAATTACAATGTTTCTTCTTCAAGTAAAATGCATATATTTCACAAAATATCCCAATTTCATCCCAATATTTTTTAGACAAACATAATTAACTATTAAAATATAATAATAGCTTCAAATTAATTTCCTAACCTAAAATAAAAATAAAAATAAATAAACCGATGCATACGTACCTCCTAGGACTAGTTCAATAAGAAAACTCAAAGATATCTTAAACACTTCAAAAATTCCAATTCTACTCATATTACAATGACCAGTGATAGGGTGCAAAAATAAAATAAAGAAAAAGCAGTGATGGAGTGAGGCAAACCAGCAGAAAAAAAAAATTGATTGTACATTATCAATAGAATGTTGGAAGAGAATACACCTAATCCAATTTAGTCTTCGAAAAGAATGGGAAAAAAAATTCTAGTACAAAAATTTCCATATTTTTGTTCCTAACGATTAATCACTTGAAAATCAATTAGCTCAATTGTCCGCTTAAAGTTGAAAACCTTTTAAGCAGAAAATCTGGTGCATGTGTAACTGGTTATGAGGCTTAAAAGCTAACTAGTTATGTCCAGCAGTAAAACTGATGCTCAATTGCCATTGTGATTTTTCTAGTAATGTCCAGCGAAGTAGATTGGGACAAAATTCTTGGACAATTCCAAACTAGATCAGTTTACACATCTTCATCTTTTGCACACACGCGCTCTGAGTGAAGAAACATTGAAATGATTTCAAAATGAGTAAAATATTTACTTAAAGAATAGGTACTACGATACAGGAAGATTAAAAATGTGCCAGACTTTTTTAACAGACAAAATCATGAAAGAAGCCAAATAACAAGTCTTCGGTATGAAAAAATATCTTCAAAATGGGCATAAAATATGCAATGAGTGAGGAAAATATGCAATGAATTGATTTGCACAATTCTTCACTGAGTGAGTGGTGTCCATAAATTTAAATAAAGATTCAAGGTTTGACTAAACAATAAAACTTATCACAAGGAAAATATTCCACAAGGGTTTAGGATTCTTAAAACTGGGACTTAAGAATATGATCATCCCTTGTGAAAATTATCATGATATCTTTCTAGTTATAGTTAATTTCAGTAAGCCCACTACTTGCAGCCCAGCATGCACCATAGAAAGGTAGGAGATCAACTAAATGTAAAATTGAATCATTCTTATTCTGGATGCATATAACTTTAAATGTAAATGCATCATATACAATGCATTACTTAACATCATATGCAGTACCACAAAAAATTACCAACAGAACTAACTACACAGCCTGACCATAATTCAGAAATAAGATAGAAGCAAATAAAATCAATAAATTGCCAAAACAAGGATAATTAGAGTTAATCAAAATTAATGGGTTAATTTCAATATTTAACTACAGTCTACACCAAACCAGAATAAACAAACAGGATTGTAAACACAGGAAGAAATCAGAGAGCAAGACTTACTCAGATATTCATAAGCCAGAATCATTGAAGTACCCCACGCTGACATGCTGAAAAACCTTGGACCTAGTCCTCTATATAAACCTTTCCAACCATCTTCAATAATCAAATCTTTAACAACTTGTTTTACAGAGATTCTCTTTTCAAGTCCAGTCACCTATAGTGCAAGCCATTGAGTGAGGAAAATTTAGTAGGCAGTGACAGATTAAATAAATATGATTGAGATTCAATCACAATATTAATGATGTTCCCATCTTCCCCTTTGCGTTCTCATCTTTTCTAAGAATAAGAACTTCTACAATCACCAAAACATACTGGAGCAATACGTCTATTACTATCTTTGCAAAGTGGGTATCACATCAATCTTTCTCAAACTAAAACAGGTCAAAAGAAAACAACAACAATAACAATAATAAAGGACATAAAAGATTAATAACAGTAACAGTATAAAGGACAACAGAAGCGTATATACGACAGTTATGACCAATCATATGTGACATTTATTATATTATTGGCAACACTTTTTAAAATAAATTTAAATTATATAAATCCTAACAAACTGATATATAAAAAAAGAAAGTAAATATTCTGAAATAAGTAACAATCACCAAAAAGATTGTGGTTGTCAAAAATTCATACATTTCATAGTTTTTAAAAAATTTGCAAAATATTATAACCCACTAAATAAGGAAACTTGTCATAAGTGATAAAGAATCTAAAATATTCTAATATATAATTAACATATTTTTGGATATTTCCATATATTCTGAGACAGATGACAGAATCAAGTTAAGTCAGAAGGAGTAAGTTTTAAACTTGGCTTATGGAAAAAAAAAAACTTTGGAATTAAAGGGATTTTGGTTAATTAAGAAGAAGGCGAACTGTATAAAACACAATTTAGTAAGATACAACAATATTTTGGGATAAAAATCAAGTATCACATCATCATACAAGTTGAACGGTTTAACCATTTGGCTATCTTGGGTCCATCTAATGAAGCGCTGGGGTGATAGATGACAAGTGGCAAGCATATATGTAATTCACATGTATAAAAATTATTTGTTAACATGAATGAACATTCTCTGATCACATTTGACGCAGAAACTACTCTATAGAGCTTCCACATCTCTTTACATTAGACATGAAAATAATAAAATGTAGGTTAAAATTGTTTATTCAAACACACTAGAAATGAAGGATGGCACGGGACATTTTTAAGTTTCTTGTGAATTTACCAAACACATTACATTTAAAACCAAATCATTAGTAAAGATCTAATAACCAAATACAAGCATTAACATTCACACTGCAGTAATGACCAAAGGATGCAGAGAACTTGTGCATTAGAAAGAAATGTGTTCAACAAGGTTATGGATACCTGTAACCGTGTCTTGATTGTATCCAACGGGGTTGTAATGCAGGATGCAGTAGCACCAGCAATGATCCCTCCGGTAGCCTGAACTAACATAATCCTTGGTAGACTAGGAGCGCCTTCCTCACAGGAGTTATCCCCCAAGAATCTGCCAAAGCAGTCAGTGATAATGATCATTAAAAATCAGATACTTCACTAGTAATGAAGAAATAACAGTATTATGTGTTTTACTGAATTCATTACACTGTTAATGATAAAATTCACCAATCTAAAATAGCTTAAAAAAACTAAGCTTATGCTTTTGTTTGGATAGGTCCTCCAAGTCCAGTAGAAATCAACTATCCAAACTTATATAAATGGATGTTGAGCAAAGCATAATTCAATGCTTCTAGACTGACTCCTTTACATTTATCTGACCAGGATAACATCAAACTTAAAGGATCTTTAAAAGATTTTTTTCAGTTTTACCAAGTCCTTGTACTACAACAAATCTACACATCTTTAACTTGAATGAGCTAATTTTAAAATCACTGTATTCATTGTAATGAACATCTAAATAGATGATACATCAGAACCTAACTGATTGATAGATTGCAAGGATTTAGAGGCTCTTTCAATACACGATTATTTTTAATAGCGTAGTAACCTAGTGATGTTGGTTAAACATTAAAAAGGAAAAAAATGCCAGGGTTAAAATATACGATTTTCTATAGATTTTCAGTTTTTCTAACCATTTGATAAACAACATATTACAAAGGAAAAGGTAATATGACAATTACAGAGCTTTAAGACTCTAGAACAAGCATTACCATGTCTCACCTCCATAAGTAGTGTTTACTTGAGCCATAACTTGCCCACCATACAGCACTAGATGGAACATAAGTCATGACAGATAGACCAAATCCTCTATATAATCCCCTAATGCCATCAGACCTTAACACCTTACGAGCAACATCTAAACCCCCCCTATATTGGGTATGGCCTGAGTATCCTTGCACCATCAGCTTTTGGCTAACCTTAATATAATTCAATATAAAGGTAGTTAGCATATAAAAATTGGTACAATTATACTACTACTTAGGTAAGAATGGAGAAAAGGAGATAATGGAAATCAAGAATAACAAGATATCAAGTTAATATGCAGTATTATGATATGATAAAACATACAAAGCGCCAAGCTAATATTAGGTTCCCAGTCCTAGCTACTTAAGTAGATAAAGAAATATGGAAACCACCTCTAACAAATCATCTAAGATACTCTACAACATTATAACATATAATAATTAGTTAATGATAATATGAAATATTTTCTAGATATTCTATTGAGGATTCATTTATACATATTTCCATAAAACAAAAATGTTTTATCAACAGGAAAAGAAAAAAACCCATAATAAAAACACTTTTTTCTTGTTCATCTAAACATGTCAAACCTTTTACAAAAGCACAATATATAAGGACAAAACAAAATAAAACACCATAAGTATGCTGATAAAACACATTACTATAAAACATTCCTTTCAAACCTTAAATTTTTTCTGATAATGACATGTTTTATTAACGGGACACATATTTGCTCTCGTTTATCTAAACATGTCATTAGCACCCTTTAAAAGAAGCACACTATATAAAGAGAAAAATAAAATAAAACACCCTAAGTATGCTGATAAAACACATTACTAAAAAACCTTTCTTTCAAACCTACAAGTTTTCTGATACATGAGTTTATAGAACTAAATAAAAAAAGTGTACAAAATAGTGTTTAAATTTAAAAATGTATCAAATACAACTTATAAAGCCATATGCAAAAATAAGTACAAAAATACTTCTAGAGCTAAAATAAAATTGAATTGCAACAGACATGTCAAAGAACACCAGGATTCAAGCTTCAATAATTGGCAAAGTTAAAAACAAACTTAAAAGATTGTTGGTCAGCTTGCACTGTCGAAATAACTAACTTACAAAAGATGTATTTGAATGTATACCACAATATACAAATGCGTAAACATCATATACAGCCATCAGTAAGTCCAAAAGAGTATATTCTTTCAAGTACAAAACTACTGACACTTGTGCACAGCAGCTGAGGTTGGGTGAATTAGATTATTATACCACATCAACTGGAACAAACACAGCTTGTGCCAAAAGTGATGATGTCATGCCTGCAACTCCATTTGATATGGCAGCTTGAGTAGTTTCAGATAGTCTGAATGGCTCCAGCATCCTGAGGGAAGCCACCTTTGTCGTCTCCAATGCAGTAAGAAATATGATTCTGGTAGGAATTGTACCAGTCATGACTGTAAAAAATCCTTTATACAAACCACGGATTCCATCCGTTTTAAGTAATCCTTTCACAACAGATAATGCACTTCTCTCCAAAGTATCCTTTGAAGCAACCTGCAGCCTAGTTTTCACAACAGAAACCGGGTAGAGTGCTACTGTAACACCTGTAAAGAGTCCTGCTCCCACGACATAGAACTTCGTTTTATCTAGCCTACAAAATTAGTGGGACTTAACAAATAAATAAAGCTTCAAGACATCAAATTCATCATCCATAAAACATATTCCAAACAAGCCAATCCAAATATCTAGAATGAATCACCAATTTCTTCTTACAGTTATTACCCTCTCTCCCTGCTAGTACCAAATTATTTAAGTAATCCTTAAAGTATTGAGTATTCATCAGTTTGGCCCCCACTTAATATAGTGAAATTGAAGGATCAATTTGAAGCATTGTTTAATATTTGGAGAACTACTTGACATGATTTCCAATACCTTCAGGACTACTCAAGTAATTTTGCTTCATTTTCTTAACTTCGGGCATCACTAAGGAAAGTATTAGAAATCTCCAATACTGAAGGACTACTCACAAAATTGCTTTCCAAGGTAAGGTTTGCATCCGTTTATGTACTCTGTTTAGTCATATATCTAAAATGCGAAATCTCAAACAGAAAGAAAGTAATAGTTTAGATGTGAAATCGATGGTTTACTCAATGCATATTCAATATCCACTAAGAAGATCAAATTTCCATAGATGAAAGATTCATTGAGCTCTGAATAGGAAACGAAAGCAACAATACAAGCAGAGCGACACAACCTAGAATCTTGTTAGTTCAAATATCTTCTAATCGAGCAAACATAAACGGCTAACACTACATTTCTGCTAGTAGGCATTACTTCAAACAGTTATTAGTGCATATCATTTGCATTTCTTGAATTCAATTTCAGTTCATTATCTTTAATTGTTCATGCGATAGTTGCAATTCACACTCGAACAGAACTAATAAAAGCGTGAAATTACAAAAAAAAATGGAGAAAGTGAGAAAACCTGTCCCAATTAATATCGGAAGAGGCCATTGCTTCAGCAAAGAAGAGAAGCGTTCATGAATAGCTCGATGCTGCAGATTTCGAAGATGGAAGAGAAGCAAAGCCGAGAGAGAGAAGGAGGAAGCATACGCAAGGAACCTTTCGTATTATTTATAGGAGAATATGCTCACTCGTGTTTGTTTCCTATTTTTTTTTTTATATTTTAATAATATGTTTTTATTTTTTATATATTTTTATTCATTTCTCAAACATGTATATTCACGCTTCTCTAAGAAAAGCTTCAATTTATCATAACTTTTATAGAGTAGTTTAAAAATACGTTGATAATATATAAAAAAAATATTAGGTGGCATAATATATATGAAAACAAAAATTGAGTAATAAAATAATGATAATTCATGGATAAAATGTTTAATTAAATTAAAATTGAAAGAGCATCTAAATACCAAAAAAAGTGAGGGGGGAATAAAATAGCATAGAAATTAAAATACATAATAAAATAACATTAATAAAATTAATATTATATATATATATATATATGAACCGTCAGAAGAGGTTCAAATTTGTAGTTGGACCTGATTTATCATGAATTCAAATTAAATTGGAACGAAATATTTTCGTTTTAAATGGTCAAAAATTGAACTCAACCTTGTAATGAATTTGTGCACTAAAATCAGTTAAGCATTTTAAGAAATAAAGTTAATTATGTTTAATTAAAATATACTTTTAATAAACTAAAATTACTTAAAGGTCATCTTTAAGTGATATTAATTGACTAAAATAGTGCTTTAATAGCCAACTAAAAAGTTGTGCAACTTCATAAAACTTTTTTTAGGTTATCAAAAAACAATTTTTAGTTTGCTAAAACTATCAAACCTCCAAAGCTAAGGTTTTTACTCTTTTAAATACAAATTTGTTTAAAAGTTACAATATATGAAATTTTGAAAAACATTCCAAAAAAAACTTTGCAGTCTGGAAAACACCTTTTTGAATTATTAATTAATGATCTTTGAATTAAGATCATAGTTTGATATTCTTACCTCCTTGAAAATTACTATTATGTGTCTTTATAATTATAAGTTGAAATTTCACATGATCTTCTTGTTGATTTTGGTTTAATCTCAAGTCCCACATCGGTTGGTTCATTGTTTGGGAAGGAGGTTTGAGGGTTATAAATTAAACTCTTCTCCTTGACTGTGATATATCCCAATTTGTAATATCTTCTCTCATAATAATAAAAGTGAACTGTTTTTGCTGTGCTCGGAGATTAGGCTAAACAAGCCGAACTCCGTTAACAATTTTCGGGTGTGTTTTTTCCTTTTTATCTCTTTTATTATTCCGCTTTATTTATTCAATATTATTTGTCGGGTAGCTCTGTTAGGGTTTTGTTTTAGTGGGAAAATTATCCGTTTTTTCCAACAAGTGGTATCAAGAGCCGAAGGTTCGCCTTGGGTTGTTTGAAATTATTTGTAATATTGAATATTATATTTTGAGTTTGTAATGGCAAATCAAGAAGAAGAAGCGAAGGATGTATCCAG
>Ga0123342_1006261_pt1 | contig 16625 bp, 4 predicted proteins | sample Turbeawhitnodule_FD_89960 | JGI IMG/M metagenome (GOLD analysis project Ga0123342, IMG submission 89960) | Root nodule microbial communities of legume samples collected from Mexico - Turtle bean Mexico white nodule | ecosystem: Host-associated > Plants > Roots > Nodule | place: Mexico: Nepantla... | reverse complement strand
GTTTTGATGTTTGACTATATTTGAAAAGGAAGGAAAAAAAATTAGATTTGATAATAACAAATATATAGGTTTAATTTGACAATTTTTTAATAACAAAATGTAAAAAAATAAATATTTAATTTTTTTAAAAAAAGAACGCGGGCTGGTCCGCAAACCTGCGGGCTGGTCCGCAAACCTGCGGGCCAGCTCTTATGCGGGGCGGGTCGGGAATTCTAGCCCGCAATAACTTTGCGAGGCGGGCCAACCCGTCCTGCATTTTTGTGGGCTAAGCGCGGGACGGGCTGGTCCGCTTTGCCATCCCTACTTGTGAGGGTCCGCGGCTTCTCTTCTTTATTTTTCTTTCCGCTGTTACACTTAATTACCGTGATTTATTTTAAATTTAATTAGATTTAAACTTATTTGATCACTTTTGTTTATTTTTTAAATAAATTTAATATAAATAATTATAATAATATAAAATTATGATTTAACTGAACAATTATTAATATTATAGTATTAATTAAAAATGATACGAATGTTATAATTTGATTTTTCGTTTTTAATTTGTAAAAAAAAATTAATTAAGAATAATTTAATAACTTTCTTTCTTTATTCAACGAGACGTTATTAGTAACGGCCATTATAAAGCCTATATATTGTATTAATATTTGAATTAGTTTTTATTATATAAAGATATTTTGTGCTACAATCAAATAATAATTTTAGGATCTACGATTTATAATATTTTTAACATCATGATCTTAAATTAAATTATAAAAGTAAATAAATATTTTTGAATCTTAAATACAACTTATCTCTTAATAATATTATTAAAATAAAAAAAGTATATTAAAATTGAAATTATTACATAGGTAGTGTATAAACTAACTAACCACACTAATAGCGTAAGTTAATTTTTGATATGGTGTGGTGATGCATTAATCTCCCCACAAATATTTGATATCTTCTTGTTTTGATATTCGTCAATACATAACTTTCTTTAATTAGAAAAATTTGCATGTTGTAATCATGTTTCTTTTAGTAAATTCAAGGCATACTTATGCTTAGAGAGAAAAAAAAATCGATCTCAAGACCTTAATTTCAAAAAAATACTTTAAAGAATCAACATCCTTCATCACAAATTTATTTGTCAAGTAATCTTTTAATAAAGTCTTCCTTAACCATTATGTCATCAACATAGACAATAAAAATTGTAATATTATTTTTTTCTATAGAAACAAAGTATGATCTTAGTTGCTCTATTGATATCCAAAAACAAACATTGGCTTTGTGAATCTACCAAACCATGCTTGTGGCGATTCCTTTAATTCATACAATGACTTCTTTAACTTACCTATTTTCTTGTTATGTGTTCCATATAAACTTCTTCAAATAATTTCCCGTGTAAGAAGACATTTTTCATGTCAAATTGTTTCAAGGAACAAACAAGGTTTACAAATAGAGATAACAATACTCGAAATGTGCTAATTTTGGTTACAAGAGCAAATGTTTAAGTGTAAATTATTCCATATGCTTGCATATACCTCTTTGTCACTAATATAGCTTTAAATCTCTTAATTCTACCTTATGCTCTCAGTCGTCTCGAAGCGCAAACTCGGATGGTACCTGCAAAAGGCACTCCGACGCTTAAGTCAACAAAGGTATTCGGGGCTCGGTTGTCAAAACACTGTAGATAATGACGTACCTGGTTCTTGGAATATGTGTTATTTATACTACCTTAGCGGGATTACCTTATTAGGTCGGATTAGAGGGTTGGGTCATGCTTAGGGACATATTACCTAGCTCTTAATCATAGATTAGCTTCGCTGACCTCGCTTGAGCGTGAGTGGATCGAGATGTCGGTCGACCTACTGGGCTGGTCCATACCTTGGTCGGCCTACAAGGCTGGACCGAGGCATGATGTCAGTCGTGCGGTTCTGCACCGATACACTAGCTTTGTGGCTATTTGTTGGACAAAAATGTTATTACTATGTCATTTGCCCCAAAGGATGAACATGAAGCTCAAATACTATTTGCCTTGGAATGAGGAATTCCTGCAACTCTTTCTGTCATTGGAACACAAAACTTGACTTTTCCAGATATTGCTTTGAGTTGATCCATTGTGCACAATGTAGGGTTCACTGGGATGCAGATGGTACTTATCTTTTTTTCTAGCTTCCACTTTCAATATCAGGACTTCTTTTCATGTTCCCTTTATATCAATCTCTAATAGAGATGTTTATTCACAAATGTTGTCATAAATTTAGTTGGAAAGCCCTTATTTGAGCTCAACAGGATTCTTAGACCTGGTGGTTTCTTTGCATGGTCTGCAACACCAGTCTACCAAGATGATGACAAAGATAAGAAAGTATGGAATGGTTTATCTTTCTCTCTTTCTCTCACCTTCACCCTCTGCCTATTTGTGTCATTGTCTTTCCTTCCTCTATAGTTATAATTTTTTCATTTGTATTGAGAATATATCTTATTTAATACACGGAGATGTTGAAGTATGACCTAACCTTGATGCCCCAAACAAATTTGTTTTGTCTTCCTAGCTTTATGTTTAAGAATTTTTTTTCAAACTACAGCCATGGTGGATAAAACAAAATCCATGTGCTGGAAGGTTGTGGCTAAGGCTCATGATTCATCTGGAATTGGACTTGTTATATACCAAAAGCCCATTTCATCTTCTTTCTATGAGAAACATAAAGAGAACAATCCACCATCTCTTTGTTATAATTGCATCTGCTCCATAATGGTGTAGAGACCTGTCATTTTCTCTAACATCAGAGTCTCCATAGAGGATGATGATGAGGCAGGTTGGAGGATTGGTGAATGATGGAAGGGAGCATCACCAGCTTGTGGAGGTTGTTCCTCTATATTACTGCAATTGTGCATAATAAATTTCTGATCAAAGCTAGTATAATTTTTATTGTTGCGTCACCTCAACCCCATGTGATGGAATTGTGCCTTCATGACCGAATTCTTTTCTTGATATTTAGAGAGGAATGGCAGAAGCTTCAATGGAGGAGATGGACAAGGATAACTCTTATAAAGCTTGCGGTTTCCTTGAAGGTGCAAGATAGGTCTGGAGAGTGATTGGTTGGACCATATCACTTGAGCTAGGTGAAGAAGAAGATTAAAGTGTCTATCCTAGAGAGGCAAGACAAGAAAGTGAGATGGCTAGCAATCTTGACAATAATTCACTCATTCATTAGTCTTGAAAATTCATGAGCCAAACACCCCTTTATATAGCTTAGAGGTCTGGCCATTCAATACAAAAATATGTGGGAAAATTCAAATGGAAAAAGTTTGAAAATAGGTGCCTAAAATGAGCTCACATGGCAAGCTTGACAATGTGTGATCAATGTGACTTATTTTAGGTCTAATGACCGACTTAGGTTATTTAGGAGCCTTCTAAAAACCCTAATTTAACCTAGGTTGATTTTTAGATGCCTAAATCCAACCTTAATTACATTTAAGAAAAATTACAAGTAAAATTCCTATTCTACTTTTGACAAGAAAATAAATTCTACTCTAAATATCTACACTAGGTTTTTTGCATTTTTGAACATGTAAAGAAATTTTTCTCTGTCTTCAATAGCAGAGTCCCAATCTTCTTTGCCATTGACCTAGTTGTTGGGTTTGAGCTTGGCCTTCTTCCATCACCATGAGCTGTACAGAGAGCAGTTATCAAAGCAGGGTAAGGAACCTTTTGCCTTCTGGTTATTCTGATTTACCTCTAATTTAACAAACTTATAGATCTCATAAAAAATAATTTTTGCTACATCAACAAAATAATAATCTTTTAAGAGGAAAGAGAGAATATGACACATGTCCAATAGGCACAATGTTGGCCAACAAGAACACCATCCAAACTTGGGATAAAGTCTTTATATCTTTTCATTATATTCTCCAAGGTTTCCCAATTGGCCCTACTTGAAAAAAATGATTAGCTATGAACATTTCTTTGGCCACCCCTTCATCATTGAAACCATAGATTTTGGCCCTAAGCTGGTGATAAGTGTAGTTATCATCATCTCTTAATTTCAATGGGTCCCCCAAAGAAAGCTCTGATAAAGTTCCTATCAAAAGGCACCCATTTTCCTCTAACTCTGGACCTTATCTCTTGAGTCCCTTCGCCTCCTGTCTAGGCACATTAGAATAAAATTCATAAAATACCTTTGGATCATACTTACTCAATGGTTCTTCCAGTCTAATCCAATTTCTTGTCTACAACCCATTTAAAATTATATCATATTGTTCGGGTTGCAGTTGCACTTTTCTTTCCATGATGAATGTCCAATTCCTAAATTCTTCATATCTTTGTTGTTTTTCCTTTTTACTCAACCGATTCCTTATTGGAGGTTTAAGAGAGTTGGAGTAGGTCCTAACTCTCTTTCCCTTTGTAGTTTGTGTCCCTGTGCTCTTTATACGACCCATTCTTTTATGTAACACCATAGTTATTAAATTCTTCAAACATATCAATTTGTCATAGACAATCTAAATTTTTTTCATTTAATTTCAACTTTCATAATGTTGCATCCAATATTGTAGAAATGTAAAGGAATTGCATCAAAATTTTAAACTAATTTCATAATTTTCAATAAAAGATTCCTATAAGCATTTTATCAAACAATTGATGGTCATTCCTAAAAATGAATTTAATGAGTAAATAGAACCTAACTAACTATACAAAATTAACAACATCCTTCAATTATCATTCACCAAACAATATATAATCAAAATTTACCATGAATTTTAGATAATCACAATAAACCCTAAAACCCACAAACTACCAAAAAAAAAATCTAATCAAGATCAGTAAGCAATAGTTTTAAATAGGAATTAAAGCATATAGTAGAGGAAAGAAAACGTACATTGGACAAATTAAGCAAGAAATTTTAAGTTTGGAAGAGAAAAATTTGAGATTTAGCAATGGGCAGTGTTGAACAAGATGACTTTGATGATTTCCAAATCTAGCATGAAGAATCTACTGTTGTGTATGTGTATAGTTAGGTAGAATTTGAGTCGTTAATTTGCACTTAGTTATGATCCAATTTCGTATGATTTGAAATATCTTTAGAAAGTTTTGTTTTTCAAATATGTGTCAATTTTAGTTGTTGATTTGTATTTTAAATCAGTTGAAATAGCTTCTGTTTAAGTTTAGTGACTACAACAAGTTTTTCAATAGATTAATTTATCACGTTAACCAATTGAAAAAAAAAGTTAAGCTTTTTAAAAGATTTTTAAAATGATTTGTTTTTTTTTTCTTTTTTGTATAGCAAAATCAATCAGTTATTTCGATAAATGAATTGGTTTTTTATGTTGAGATTTTAAAAGAAAATAAAAACAATCAGTTAATTTTAAAAATCAATTAAGTAATTTTAACAAAATGTTGTTATGATTTTCAAACTATTTTAAAATTCTTTTAATAGATTTCATTTAATGATCAAACTATTTTAACCATCTTCTAAAGTCTATATAAAGAATGTTTTCTGGTCATTTTAAAAACAATAAGAGAGTTTATTGAAAACGTTTTTCAAGAGAGAAGATCAAAGATCTTTTAGAATCAATCTTGGTATCTTGGATCATTGCTACTATGTGAAATAGGATTCTTGGTTACTTCTTCTACTGTTCTTCAATTGTGTAAAGCGTAGGTGTAATCTAATTTATTCTTGTATTCTGCATTGTGTTGTAAAACAATTTCAGATAGTGTTTTTGTTGAGAGTGTTGTGTGTTCTTGAAGGCTTCAAGATCAACACTCTTGACTATTTTGTAATCTAGTTTTGATTACTTAGTGAGTTCTTAGTGGTGTGCTGAGAACTTGATGTAGCTATTGGTTAAGAGTGAAACAGTATAAATTTTCTTTGCGTGATTCTTTCTCCCTTACTTTGATAAATTGTTTTCTATTATGTATTGTGTGTTCTGCATAAAACAATCTCTTGATTTGTAAAGAGAACATGTTTATATTTTTCACAGAACTGTAAATCTGTTAAATAACTAGTTGTAACAGATAAATTAATTAATTGATTTAATTGATCTTTTCAATCTACCACCAGTCTTTGCAAAAATGTTGCGAAAACAATTCATCTCCTCTCTTATTTCAGCCATATATTCTAACAGGAAGGAGACCAAAAATCGCACTTTAGGGTTTAGAAAACACAAAAGGGTATTTGAATTTTGAAAAATGGCCCATTTTTTCATTTTTTAAAAATGTTGTAAGTGAAACTCGCTTGAGCATGTAATTCTCGCTCGGGTGAGGCTGACATGGCATGTGTATAAGTGAAATCTCGCCTAAGCAAGATTTGTCTTGTTTGGGTAAGATTGTTGTAGAGAACACCCCTTTTTTAAACACTTAACTCGCCCAAGCGAGTTTCCCTACACCAAAAATTTCTAAATTTATGCAATATCATGGATTTTTATCAACCAATATCAAAACTAAAATTAAAATAAACAAATCAACAATAAATGAATAAAACTTATATTGGTTGCTTATTGTAAAGCACTTTGTTTAACTTCATATAACTTCACGCTTGTTTTTATCAAGGTGGCTAAGCTCTTTGTTGTAACAATTTCCTGGTTAAAACTTTAGTTCTTCTAGAGTATGGAATTTCAAGTTCAATAGTTTCATCAGTTTTGATTTATTTGACAACCCATAAACTTGACCCTTTTGTCTTCAACCTTCTAGGTTGGAATTTTAGCTTAGCACTTCTAAACATAATTGGTTGACCAAGTTTAAATTCATTATGCACTATAATTGTATCCTGTTGAAACTTGTCTTCCTTCTTCATACCTGATGTAGATGGCTCTTTATTAGTGAGTTGTTTTTCCACAGATTCTGGTACAAGCTCTTTCTTCTTTTCAAGTGGTTGTGAAGTACAATGATGTATACCATTTTCTAAAATATTTGAAAGGTCCAATTGCTATTTGGTTTCAGGAAAGACTTCCTTTGTAAGCAATCTTTCCTTGTATTAGAATTTACCAAACCATCAAAAACATTAAAAGTTACCTCATCGTCTTGAGCTCTCACTTTAAGTTTTTCCTCATCAACACCAATAATAACTCTAGCCTTTTCATGAAAGGTCTGACTAGTATAAAAGGAACCTCATTGTGTTTTTCTATATCCATTACCACAAAATCCACAGGAAATATGAATTTATCCACATGTACAAAAACATCTTCAACCACACCATATCGATACTTGATGGTGGGTTTAACCTCAAAATCACCTATTCTTTTCTGAATAGCCAAAGGCATTAAATTGATACTTGCCCCCAAATTCAGTAAAGCCTTGTCCATAGATAAAACACCTATGGTTACAGGAATATTAAAATTTCCTGGGTCTTTGGATTTTAAGGGGAAGCTTTTCTAAATAATAGCACTACAACCAGCCTCCAATTCTATATTCTTTTCATCGATGAAGCTCCTATTTTTTTTTTCTTTTTTTTTCAGCAACTCCTTCATAAATTTTGCATATGTTAGCATTTGTTCCTAAGCCTATGCAAATGGAATATTAATATGACTTTTTTCAAAAAAAAATTTAATTCTAGCAATTTGCCTCTCTTTATCTTCTTTTTGAAGGAACATGAGGATATGGTAAATATCTTAAGGGAATACCTATCTCTTTTGTGTCTTCAAATTTTCTTAGTATTTCCTGAATTGAAGGATAAAATGGTTGTTGTTGAAAAGATACTTGCTTGTTGGATGGACCAACATCCAAAAATTTGATTCTAATTACTTCTCCAACCTTGAGGATAATTATGTATATGAAGAATTTGGTACCAAGCTGGATGGACTGCTCCAAGGAGATTAAAGGAACATGGTTTTATCATTTTTTTTTAATTTTAATTTTTATTCTTTTCCTTTTTCTTTTATTTGTTTCATTTATATAATTTTATTTTTAATTTTGATGCATTTTGTTTTTCTTGATATAATTGGTAGTTCTTTTGAGGAATTGAATATTATTTTTGGAGTAATTATAATTTAGACGTTGTGTTTTAGGATTAGAAGAGTGGAGTAATATGGACACTGATTGGAAAAGAAAATGTGTTGAATCTATATCCAAATTTAGTTCAGATTGTGGTGCATGAAAATTAAACAGGATGATTATTTGGAACAGAGAATGACAAGCAAAAAGGAATTAGACTAATTAAGCCAAGTAAGTGTGTGTGAATCTTAAATATTTTGAGTTGTGGTTGCTAAAATGATTAAAACATTTGTATTAATAGTCAACCTTTGTTTAAATATGTCACAATTTTTGTGATAACCCTTTTTGGCCTATGATTTTATTGCACCCTGAACCTTACTTGATATATTTTCCTACCTATTGGCATACATAGGGAAGGAGACATAAATTCAATTTACATATATACAAAAGTGGAAGGTTGGTTTTGGTTGTTAAAGTTTAAATGATTCATTTTTGTTGAAAATAGAAATAATATATTTTTGTTCACAAAAATATATAAAGAGAAATGAAAAAACAAATGAAAATGAATCATGAATAAGAAAAGAAAATGGGGAAAGTGTTGAAGTCAATGAAATTGGTGATTAGATAGCACAAATGTTATTGTATTTGAATTATAGGTATGTTCTTCTTCCTTCAAGTGTGAATTTTGTTATCTGAAAAACCAATTTTTTTTTTAAAGCCCTACCTCATTATAATCCCGAAAAAGACCTTAAGATTCATGTTTCTAATGTGATTGTGATATGAAGAAAAAAATGAAAGACAACTATGATTTGTTAGGATTAAGTGGAAATTAAGAGAAAATACTTACATGTGAGAGTATGAGAAGAAATTTCTTGATAAAATTGTCATTCAATTGTTTCAGTTATTTATCTTGGAAATTGGTTGTATCTATATCTTGCTACATTTGAAGTTGAAAGTACGATAATTGATGCAATTCTAGCTTTATTTGCATTGTTTCTTTTGGTTTAGTTCTTTGTTGCGGAAGGTGGCACAAATTTGTGACTTCTATGGCTGAAATTGAACCATGGATGAAAGTGAAATGAAATAGGGGAAATATGCTTAGAATATGCGAGGCAAACTTCTTAGAGAATCCTTGCTAAAACACTCACAAAAGTGCTAACTAAGAGGGATCTAAGAGACAATTGAGGCTAAATTTGTGCAGCAATTCATTAGTCAATCAAAGATGGAAAATACATAGGCTGAGCACCTGTATTTATAGCCTAAATGGTGCCAAAATTATGAAAATACTCTTCACTCATAACTTGACAAATGACACTCTATAACTGAAGCAAATGCTCTCCATTCATGGAGTGACAAGTAGTGACAAGTGGTGGCTTATGAATGGAAAGGACTTCTCTCCATTGAGGTGCAACCATGTGGTAGTCATGCTTCCCGTGTTCGTTGTCCAGTCGGCCCTTCACACTTCCCTTGCTATGTAGGTGCCTTCCATGCCTCCTTAGAATCCTCTCCAAAAACCATAGACGGTCTATGGTTGCAAATGGGCTCAAAGAGGCTCAATTGTAACCCTAGTTAGACTCTCTAATTCCTATTCTAAAAGGCGCAATACATGGCCCAAAAATAAGCCCAAATAAGGCCCAAATAAAATCCTACATTATTCTTACAATTTTATAAGACTAGGAAATTTGGAAGAAAAGTTAAAAATTAATTCTCCATAAAAATAGAGTTTTATGAACTCCTTCTTCTTCCATTCTTCTAACCATGACCCTATAGTTAAAGGCCCATTATGTGTCCTTTCGGATGGTCCTCCATCAATAGTTTTCTAATATAATAAGTTGTTTAGTGAATGAAGTTGTTTTGATAATTGAACTAGAGTTTGATTTGTTTGGATTCATTTACTTTGCTTGAGGACAAGCAAGATTATAGGTTGGGGGAGTTGATAAGTGCCATAATTTAATGACATTTTATACAAAAACGCTAGGCACTAATGGATTTTAATTGTTGATAAAGTTATAATTCAACCTTAATTTGAGAAAATTGAATCTAATAATATATTTGAAATTATGAGATTAATGAAATTATTTAATCCCAAATTTGTTCTATTTTCAGGGATTTAAGGAAAGATAGAGCAAAGGATTAGAGGTATCTCCAGAGAATAAGGATTTTATGTTTTTATTCCTCGCTTGAGTGAGATGTCACTGAGCCCAAATCCAATTAGGTTAAATAAGCGCATAAGGCATAGAGAAAGGTGTCACCCGAAAGGAGAACCAAAGGAAGGAAACCCTAAAAGAGGCATCCGACAAGGAGAAACATTCCAGATCTTTTTCTTTGGCTTTGGTGCATGTAATGACCACCATGAGTGACTAATTCTTTCCTTTGGGATTGGAAGTAATTTGTTCAAATTCTGATGTATATTGGTGGTGATTATGAATTTTTATTCCTCTTTGATATTGGTATTGTATTATGTGCTTAAAGCTTGAATTTTTATATTCATGAACCTCATTCTTAGATTTGACTGAAAAGTACTTCTAAGGATTTGACCTAAATGATAATGCTTAACATATTTGAATGTTGGGAATTGATTTGAAATTTTAATTGCTTTATAACATATGTGTTCTTAATGATAAGAATATTTTTATAAATATGTGAGGATTTAGGAGACAATCTTAATAATTTTATACGCGAAGAATCGATATAAATGACTTTTATATGTGCATCAATGTCAATCAAGTTAGAACATTGTATGTTTTTATTCATCTAACATACAAACGAGTGAGAATGATTAACCTTATTCCCAATTTTCTCAATTGAACTATCTTAATCATTTATTTTGTTTTCGGTTAATTTTCATGCAAACTTATGTCAATATCTTTCAAATCAAATTATTGTACATATTCTTATACTTAGTGAATGTTACGATTAAAATTTTAAATAATTATTCCTTATGGGTTCAACATTCGTCTCTTGAGACAAATTATTACTTTTGACTCGGTACGCTTGTCGAAAAAGGTTAAAAGTTATATAAAGTATAATGATAATAAATATGTATCTTTTCTTCTATATTTAATGTATGTATGTGTGGAAAGATGGTAATCACAAGAAAGGAGAGTTGAATTATGATTTAATTAATTTTGAAAACTTTTTACAAATATGACTTGATTAATACACTAAGAATATAATTTGTTTTGTAAAATAGTTTGATTGAAAATCTTTCGTCTCTTGTGTCATGTCAAATGCCCTTTGCCAATTTCTCTGAATCATTTGTTTGAATATTTCTTATTTACTCTAACTAAAGATCAGACTATGATTCTTTCATCTAAGAAACAACACCTGATGCATATTTTACTTAAAAAAGGTTTGTTTTAAAAATGCAAACTTAATAATATATCCTTTAACAAACATTTGTCAAAGGGTTTTTGTCTAACGAAGCATGAAGTGTTTTTATCAAAGAAAAACTAATAACACAATTGAACACACAAACATATTTGAAAACTTGTTTTATCCTTAAAGCTTTCTGTTGACCAAGAAGCTTTGATGAATTCAATCTATCTTGAAGACTTGTTGTTGTGTGCGTTTGGTTAGGTAGATTTTGTTGTAAAAACTTTGCATTACATTATGATCCAAGTTACTTGAAAAGTAATCTCCTTGAAATGTTTTTTTTCTAAATCTGTATATATTTTAAGCAGTTGATTCATATATTAATAAATTAAAATTATTTTTATTCAAGTTTGTTGACTATAGTAAGTATTTTTAACAAATTAATTTATCGTATCAATCAATTGAAAATACTTAAAGTTTCTAAGGATTTAAAAATAATTTATTTTCTATTTGTCTTTTATGTTATGTGATATCAACCAGTTATTTCAATAAAAGATCCGGTTTCAAATATGGTGATTTCTTCTGTAAAAGCAAACAACCAGTTATTTCAAAATTCAATTAAAGTTTTTTTTTAATAGAATTCTATTATTTTAACCAATTTGTTTTTAATTGATACAAATGTTTTCATTAAAGGATCAAATTGTTTTACAATCATTATTACCTTATATAAGCTTATATAAGGATGTATTCTGATAATTTCAAAAACAAATTTCTAAGAGAGAAAAACAAAACGTTTTAAAATCATTATTGGAGATTGAGTTTGCTTCTTGATCAATCTTGTTTTGTAAAGAAGGTTTCTGAGTTTACATTTTTGTTGTGCTTCATTTGTAATAATCCAGGTGTATTCAAACTCTATTATTTTCACTGTATTTTTTCTAAGCAGATTCAGATAGAGTTTCTGAATTTTGTGTGTGGGTAAGAGTGTTGTGTGTTTTTGTAGGGTTCAGGATCAACACTCTTGACTATTTTTGTAAACCTTGTGTGTTTGGTTTAGTGAATTCTTAGTGGTTTGTTGAGGATTGAATGTAGCTCTTGGTGTAAGAGTGAACCATTATAAATTTCATGTGCAATCTTTCTCTCACTCACTCTGATATTTTGTTTATCAATTGCTTTACAGTGTTCTGCATTTAAATCAACTGGTTGAATTCTCTAACAACTGGTTTAATTTTTGAATATATACTTGATGTGCTTTTTATAATCAGTAGAACAAATAAATCAGTTGATTTTATTGAGTTCTCAATCTGACTCCAGTATTTACGAAAATCTTATGAAAACAATTCACCTCCCCTCTTGTTTTAGGCCTCCTATTCTAACACTTTCAATCTAAAGGATCATGTCAAATGCATATTTTCAACTCAACTAAATCACTTGACTTGCGTGTATTCATGTTTACTTTAACAAGTGATTAAATAATAGTCTTAGTGCCTGACCAACATGTATAGTTGCAACTTAGTTACTTATATTTAAAAACATTTTGATAGAACATTTTATTAATTATTCACACATCAACTCTCCTACGGTTAGTGTGGATGATCATAACATGTAATGTAAAGGATATAAGAAGGAGCACACACGTACACAAAAATTTATATTAATTCGTCTATTGCACAGACTACATCCAATTCTTGGCCAACCAATCAAGTTCAACTAGACAGACTAATGTTGTGAACTATACTTTGAGTATTCTTTGGGCTCATAATCACTCCTAGTGTAACCTTTACTGGTTTAGCTTTTGAGGAGGTCTTTTAATTTGAGCAACATTTTGGCATCATATATCCTCTCTCTTCTTTATATTCTTCATCTGGATGGACTTCTTTTTATAGACTCTTGAAGAAGGTAGTCATTAGGAGATCATTTATAGTCATTGATCATCTTTAGTCCATTCTGCATCTGACGAGCTTCAACATGATTGTTGCATTTAATGTAAATTTGATATTTTCTCAACACCCTTGATAACTAACAACGCTTATCTTCCTAGATAGTATAGTCTTTTGTACAAATTCCTGATTGACGTGCTTTTCATACTGGCAGTTAGTCAGATAAGAGTCAAAAAATCTTTTGTGAAGTTGATGAAGGAAACAATTTTAAGTGGTGTCTTGAGAAATCTTTGATATTTGTTTTATATTTGATTGTGAAAGGATATCTTTGGCAGACAAACATATTAATATTTATTTCAAGTACAAGGTTTGCTTAGTCTATGTGTATCGTTTGATATTTTGTGTGCATTTCATTTGTTCTTTTGTGCACCTTATCAAACTTTGAAAAAAGACTCTATAGTATTGTATCATTTATCAGATGAAACACTTACGTCTTACCTGATTTATTATTTTTATCGTTTTATTGACTAAATATCATCATGTTTGATACTTAATTATTTTGAAAAACTAATTAATGTTTTTTAAAAAAACATGTAAGTGTCTCACGAGGATAAAAAATATCAGAGTTAAATCCTTACCAAAATGTTACAACATTTTACTGTTCATCCATACGTTGTACTCGGTGTTGACTTAATCATCTATTATGTCTTTAAGCTTAGTAAATTTTAGTGTATAACTTGTTAGAATTTCTTTTAGGTTGTTGCATCCTTATTTATGTTTCAATATAATGCATTCATTATTATACTTATAAGAATTACAAGAACTTTAGTAAAATTATAGCGATAATTCTCATTTGAGCTTATTTTTACTTTTTTACTAGCTATAAAAATGTTTTTTTGACGTATGGGTAACTAAATTTTTTACTAGTTGATTACATTTTTTTGAAACATTACTTATTCTAATGTTTTTTAAAATACTAACTTTTAATTTCTAACTTCTTATATTTATTTATTTTGCTCTGAAAATAGTTTTTATTTTTACACATTTTTAGAAAATAATGTAGGATTGAATTTGATATTATACTAATTTGATATTAATAACTTATCACTATCATGTGATGTTTTTTATATGACATAATTTATTTTAACCGTTGTATTATTCATAATATTTATTTTACTATTTTATATACATGATATAAGTCTTTTATTTTTAATATTTTTTAATATTTTGTATATTACATTGTGTGTTTTAACCACGACACTATCATATTGTTTAACTATTACATTTGAAGATATTTTAACTAATATATTAATTAACATAATGAAAATGTTATATCTACTTAATTTTTTTATTTTGAATTTTTGTTGTAACATATAGTATGATTAATAGTTAATGTGAAAAAAATATCATTTGAAAATAAAATAAATGTAATTAAAATAATTTATCTATAAATAAAATATTATAAAAGTTTAAAATTAAATAAAAATAAAATTAGAAATAATCTCAAAATGTATTTTTATCAATAAAATAAAGTTAAACTTTCTATAAAAATATCCGATAAACATAAACTATTTTAACTTATAATTTTCTCAAATAATTATAATTCAATAAGCTAATTTAACAAATTTCAACTGTGTATTAGCTTTTCATCTTTCTATAAAAAAATATTTCATAATGATTGGTTAAAGTTAATATTTATACTAATTTTAAATTAGTTTACAAATATAATTTTTTGTAATAACAATATTGAAAAATCAATCTCTTAATATAATATCCAAGGTACATGGTGTAATTTTTCTAGAAATATATATATATATATATATATATATATATTGAGTTTGAACTTACAAGTTTCAATAATTAATGTCGATTATTAACTTTGTATTTAAAAGGGATTAATAATACGCCTTTTTCTTTTGTTTTTTTATGTGTCTTTATCATCACAGATTATTATAAAGAAAAATATAGATAAACAAAATCGAACAGAGTTAGTTTAATTTTTTGAGAGGATTAATCGAGCAGATTCAACATATCCTTTGATAGAGATCATCCATCAGAGTTATTTTAATTTTTACTTTCATTTATCTGCTAGACCCTACTGATAAAAAAATCTCCTACGCCCAAAATGTGTATATATCCAGTTTCAAAAACGACTATCCCTACACCATGCAAAATAAAAGAAAATATCACCATTCATGCAAAATTGCTCTCCCATGCACACAAAATAAAATCATTTTATATTTATTCAGCAATGATCATATTTTACATCAAACACCAATATATGGATGTTAAGGTAGGTTTGGCTAGACTTTTGTAAGTCATATTATTGGGCTTCTTCTTGGGCCCTATTTTTTCTTTGTGTAACGCTTTTCTCTAGGCCTTGCCTCTTTTATATTACCTTTTATTTGTATCTTTTACACACAGAAACAATAATATACTATATCTGATTCTATTTCTTGCTCTCTCTCCCCGTATTCTTCACGTTTTGCTTTATGCTTTTCTTTCTCATCACTGCACACTTTCATTCTCTTGGTGTCGCTGAATTCTTCTTCATCACATTTTAGAATGCTGAATTCTTCTTCATCACATTTCAGAAATTATAATCGTATTATGGTATCAGAGCTCTTCTTTTTTAAGAGCTCTGCTGTGCACTCTGAAATTTCTTTCTCTTAATTGTTTTCTTGCCCTAATTTTCCTTTTTTTATGGTTTTTTCTTCAGGTATGGCGGAAGGAGATTCGACGCAACAGAGCCAATCGGTGAATAGTTTCCTTTACCTACATCCAACTGAAAATCCCGCTGCCCCCTTAGTGTCACCGGTGCTCGACTCTACAAACTATCATTCTTGGAGCAGATCAGTGGTGACAGCGCTAAGTGCAAAGAACAAAGTGGAATTCATTTTTGGTTCACATCCCTGCCCAGCCAAGAACGATCCAACATATTCGGCTTGGCAAAGGTGTAACAACATGGTTGTCTCTTGGTTAATGCATTCTGTCTCTACTCCTATTAGACAGAGTATTATATGGATGGATATGGCCATTGATGTCTGGACCGATTTAAAAACTAGATATTCGCAGGGAGATCTATCTAGAATTTCTAACTTGCAATCTGAAGTAGTATCTTTAAATCAAGGAGATTTGTCTGTTACAGAATATTTTACTAAACTTAGAATCATTTGGGATGAGCTAGACAATTTTAGACCCAATCCTGTGTGTATTTGTCAAACTAAATGTACTTGTTTTGTTGCTTCGATTATTAGTCAAAGGAAATGTGAGGATCAAGTTATGCAATTCTTGCGTGGGTTAAATGAACAGTACCATAACATCAAGTCCCATGTCCTTTTAATGGAACCCATAACACCTATTCCCAATATTTTTTCTTTGGTGGCTCAGCAAGAACGTCTACTGGCTAACAACTTCTCTGTAACCAATATTAATAGTGTTAGTTCCAGTCGTAATAATGCTCCTGGTGTTTGTGCTTTTTGTGGAAAAACTGGCCACACTGAGAATGTGTGTTTCCGTAAAGT